>Ga0209208_10008657_pt1 | contig 13530 bp, 12 predicted proteins | sample S1TSphfallax_3_FD_187694 | JGI IMG/M metagenome (GOLD analysis project Ga0209208, IMG submission 187694) | Host-associated microbial communities from peat moss isolated from Minnesota, USA - S1T2_Fd - Sphagnum fallax MG (SPAdes) (version 2) | ecosystem: Host-associated > Plants > Peat moss >...
TGCCGTGGGGTTGACACAGGCAGCCCTGGTAGCCTGGATACAGATAGTCGCACATTCTCTGAGGTACCCAGCCCAATGAGCTCTAGGAGTGAGAACTACAAGACCTTTTCTGATTTCACAGATATGGGTAGTGTTGCGAATGAATTAGGAGCATCGGCCGCAGCAACAGCTACATCATTTCGTGGACCTGCTCACAATCCCAAGCTGCCATCTGCAACAGTCTCTGATGGGCAACAACATTCTAACAAGCCAAAGAAGGTTCGTTGGGAGAACTGACTGACTGACCTGCAAAACAAAAGCTCATTTCTTCTCCTTTCAGTTTGGTTCTGGCTTTTCCACCCAACAACCCATTTGTATAATGGGGTAGCTAGCCACCTCCAAGGTTCTTTCTTAAGAGAGAGAGTGTGGGTTGCAGTTAAGGTGGGCGAATTAAGCTGATGGAAAAAGCCTTCTCCCAACATGTTAAATGTGCAGGATCATTATGTGCACCCCCCTCTTACACAAGGTAAAGGAGGAGTACAATCGTAGTGATTGTGGTGATATCCCCCATTTTTTTGTAAAAAATCTTTTTGTGAATCCTCTTCTGTTTCAATAATGATAGTCTTTCGTTCATAGTGGTGTAATAGTAGTATTGGTTGAGTTCTGCTGGTAGTCTCCTACTTCTGAAATTTATTGCTGGATATAAACATTTTGGAAAATCTCAGATAGATACAGTTTGCTTCCAGCCAACAGACACAAAAGGTGTGTATGTAGTAAAGGGTTTTTTCACACAGAGTTGACCTGGGAACTTGGTGGTGCTATTGACTCCAGAAGCTAGCTAGGGGTTTCATCAGTGCAATTGTGTAATGTGTCTTATGTAATGTGCCTTCTCTGTGGAATCTGCATGAGGCAGCTAATATTGTAGCTACTCTTCTAGCCCTTCAAAGTTGCAGACAACAAACATGTATTACAGAATACACAGACTTCTTTCTGTGGAGCCCTAGTTAAACCCCTGTTCAGAAGTCAGTACTACTTATTTTACACCGCTATGAACTGAAGAAAAAACTGAAAATTTCTCCATTCTGTTGCATTTCCTGAATAACAGAAATAGGGGGGACATGATAGGTCTCTCACTGATTGATTGATTTGATTGAAGCCTGCCGCCATGTTAATGCATCACTGTTGAAACATTCTAGGTTATTTCCATATTCTTGGCTTTTTTCAATTCTTTGAGAGGGTTTCTTGGGTTGTTGCAGTCTTTGCATATCTCGCTAGAACATGCAATAATTAAATTGTGTATGGAATATTACCCATAAAAGAATTGTATTGCCTCCCAAGATTATTTGGAATGGCCGTATGCAAGTTCTTGCATTACTGAAGGTGACATGGTGGTGTGGGTTCTTCTAATTGCTTTTTGCTTGCTCAGATCTTGTTCCCATATGACCAGTTTGTCGAATTGTTCAAATGGGATATTCTAAATGTTCCACCATGTGGATTGATCAATTGTGGAAACAGGTAAAACTAAAAACATTTTCCACTGTGGTTTTCCTGTTTGGCATATACCCTCATACTCTCATGTTCTTTCAGTAATATCAGCATCATCAGGCTGGACTTATGATGATCACATAGGAGGACGTTCCAGACCCAGAGATACATAGGGAAAATAATTCATCTTCTATGGGGTCTGCTGTTCGTTGTTGCTTGTTGTCTAACATGAGTGGGTATGGACTGAATGGAAAGCCCAATAATGGTTGGGAACTGATATGAGTTTCCTGATGATGCATTTTGTGCAGCTGCTTTGCCAATGTGGTCCTGCAATGCCTTAACTATACACAGCCTCTCACTGCCTATTTTCTTGAAGGGCGTCATGGTGAATCTTGTAAGTTTTTCTTGTGATTTGGAGGAGCACTTAACTTTGCCTCTCACAATTTTGGCTTTGTTACCTTTCAAGACTGTACTCTCACGTTGCTTGATGCTGGCAGTGTTTTATTTTCCAAGCTTTAGACTTTACCTCCTTTAAAGTGTACTGTTGTTGCACTACAGGTACGAGACCGTGATTGGTGTTTCATGTGTGAGCTTCAGAAGCATGTGCAGAAAGTGAGGAGGAGTCAGAGCCCTTTTGCACCTATCAATATACTTTCACGGATACAGAAGATTGGTAGCCATCTTGGATATGGCAGGCAAGAGGATGCCCATGAGTTCATGAGGTAACGAGGTTCTGGCCCCCCCACTCACAGACTGCAGATGAGGCTAAGAAGACAGACTTGAATCACCTGTTCCTCTGCAAGGTTTTGGCTGAAGTTTAAGGATCACCAGAGTCTGTAGTGTTGTATACATCAGACCTGCAAATCTGAAAATAGTTTGTATGTGTGATGAGTTCAGGTTTGCCATCGACTTGATGCAAATGATTTGTCTTGATACTGCTGGTGGGGAAAAGGCTGTTGATGTTTCCATACAAGAGACGTCTCTCATATACCGCATCTTTGGTGGATGTCTGCAATCACAGGTATGTACCAGGACTGCTCTAGCAGCCTGCACTGTCTTCTTACTCTGTGTGTATATTGGAGCTGTGGTTGATGATGGTGGGTTAAGCTGCTGTAGTCTAGTTAAAGGTGTCTGTTACATGTCTGTCTAGTATCTTCTCATAGACTTCCTTGGGTCTGACCATGAGTGGGTTGCATTTCAATGCTCTGGCTTGCAGGTGAAATGTATGCAGTGCCTGCATGAATCTAATCGATATGAGCCCATGATGGACCTTGCAGTGGAGATCCAAGGCAATGTCAAGTCCTTGGAAGATGCTCTTGGTCAATTCACAAGTACTGAATTGTTGGATGGTGTAAACAAGTATGAATGTGACCAGTATGTACTTCTTGTCCTGCTCTGTAAGTTTATTTTGGTGATTTTCTTGAACTTGTCACTATATACTCTTATTACTCTTCAACTTGAGTTTATATTTATGTTGTAACTGCCTGCTGTGCTGCAGTTGTAATTCATTTGTGAATGCGCATAAGCGGCTTACTGTGTATGAAGCACCTAATATTCTCACTGTTGCACTCAAGCGCTTTCAGGTGATTCAATTCTCAATTTGCATTTTCACTTCATTTCTATTTTCTCAATTTACAATCTGCAGTTTTGCTTACACCCACTTTTCTTTTTTCCTCCCATAATTTTGTGCATCATTTGTTCATTTGCAAAGTAGGTCTCTTTTGATGCACACAACCTAAAATGAAATGAATGTGTAGTACCCTCACAAGCTTATTGTGGCTTGAATAAGCTACATTGTTTAGCAGCAACTTATGGGTTTTGAATGACTTTGTGGATATGTACGATGCAGCAATTTGCAGGGTGATTCTGGATTAACCTACTGGTACTATCTTGGTCTGCTAACTTCATTGGAAAAATGGCATGCATTCAGGGTGGGAAGTTTGGGAAGCTGAACAAGCGAGTTACTTTCCCTGAAGTCTTGGACATGGTGCCATACATGAGTGGAGAGGGGGATAAACCACCACTTTATCATCTCTATGCAGTGGTTGTCCACTTGGATGTATCAAATGCTTCTGACTCCGGACATTACATCTGTTACATAAAGAACTCTCTTGGCCATTGGTACAAGATTGATGACAGTAAGGTAAAAAGTCTTACTGGTTCTGTATCTGGGAATAGTTTGTCATTTTCTAGATGCATTACTACAACAAAACTAGTAGTAGTTCGCTCAAGCTGGCAAATAATAAATAATCATGTTGACAATGTGGGAATTATTGTCTGTCACAGGTGAAAAAAGTGGACTTGTTTGAAGTGACTTCTCAAAGGGCGTATATGCTTTTCTATGCCAGGTACACATGCTTCTTTCTTGCCTTCTGTGTAACTTTATGCTGTGCAGCTGGTAGCAAGTATGCTGTGTTATCAGATTAGGTTTTGAAGGCCATGACCCACAGCAAAGAATCTCTTGAAGTGTATGTTTATGAAGTCCTGTGTGTTTGGCTTCCATGTCTCGATTGTAATCAATCATTCGCTGCATGTTGTTGTGTTGGGTGATTAATGATTTTGTGGTTTTCTATTGTTACAGGTCATCTGCCCGGCCTCCACGAGTAACAGGGGATGGGACTGCTGCTGATGGGAGGTTAGCTGGAGGACAGCAAAGCAATGAGTCAGGCAGAGGTACAGTACGAGTTGAACGTCAACGTAGCTCCTTATACAGTCTCAAATCTTCCCCTCAACCTATGGAGCTGATCAGAAGTATACCAGATAATGCTGGTTCCAATGGCAGTGGTTGGTATAGGGTGGGAGCAAGTAGTATACAACAGAACTGGAGCTCTGATTCTGGGTTGGATGCACAGAAGAAGTTTGTCAATAGAGACTCCTCTGTACCATTATCCTCTGGAGATGCAGAAATAACTGAAAATGGAATCGCACTTGCTGCTCGGGGTGGTAAATCCAAGGCCAATTCCAGTAAGGTGATATCAATTTCCAATAATTCCTCAGTGGGTTTCCAATCCTTAAGTGGAAACTTAGAACATTGCCTGAGTTTCAGACTATCTGGTCAACCTTGGGATGTGACAGATGTTGTTAACCAGCCGCTATGGAGTCCTAGAAAAGGACTCGGGAAATTGGTGAAACAAAGGCTGTTTAAGGGTCTGTCACTTGGGTTTTTCTTGAAGCGTTTTGAGAAACACGACATGACAGCATTGGTTTCAGCAAGTGATTCTTGTGCACAACAACCTTGCCCAGCTTTCACCTGTCCGAAAGTTTGTGTTGATTCATGTCATGCATGTTTTTTGCTGGACAAGCATAATCAGATGCAGAGTCCGGAGGAGCCAGATAATGTTTTCAAAGGTTTGTGGGAAAAGTTCTTTCCAGAACAGACACAACACCAGCTTAAGGACTCATCATCCTCAAGTGTTTCTGGTCTGGTGGGTCCTGAGTTTTTCCAGCTGTTTGAAGAAAGTTGTTCAAGACACTTGGAGATTAATAATGAGGAACAAAAAGTTCAAGGTGGTGGCATAATGATGAATGTGCAAAATTGCATGGGAGTATTATCCAAGGTGTTGCCTTCAGGGGAAGTGGATTTCTGTTGCTGCAGCAAATCTGATTTCTCCCATTACTTTTGGACACCAGGAGAACAAAAGAATTTGAATGTGTTCAAGGATAATAATAATGCTGAGGTCATGACATGTGGGGACTTCTCTCTGTCATCCCTTGCTAGGAGTAGTAGTATACAGGGGATGTTTCATCCAATACAGGTACGCTGATGAATAAGTGGGACCAACGTTTTACCAAGAAATATGCAATTGGAAGACTGACCTTTCCAGGAATCATTCCTCTTATGCATCTTTTGGAATCAAGCTGTGGTGGAATGCTGATGGATTTGGGTGCCCCATCCAGCAAATGTTCTTGTGAAATCTCCAACCAGGGGCATATGGCTGAATTGAGAAGGCAATCAGGTTGGCTGGTCAAGAAGAAATCATCTATCTGGTGGTGGAGTCATTCATTGATTATATTCAGAACTTCACCATCATCTTGCTACACACTATTGCTATTGGTAAGAGAACATTTCACCTTGTTTCATACTCAATTTCTGGGCAGTTGAATTTGAGAACTACCCATGGCTTGATGTCTATTAGATTAAATATTGTTCATTGACTTCAGAATTGATGGAGTTCTACTATTGAATTTTGATTGATGTTTGCTCAGATCTATTGTTTGCTAAATTGACATCCAAAGTGTTCCTCTTCTCTTGTCTTGCCTGGCCAGTAAAATGTCTTCTATGACTTCCCCAATGGTTTTGTACAGAGGCTTGCTTGTATCCTGACTGAATCTCCAGCCACACATCTGTGGTCTTGGATACTACCGAGTATTGGATCATCAGCTTGTCTGAGAAGTGTTATAGAGCTTCCTCCCTCTTTTGAAGAGTTGTTTCATTGAAGCACAAACCTTAGGTGATGATTATGTTGTGTTGACTTTGGTACTTTTGTACCTTGTTAATTTGTTGGGTCAGATTTCTAGCTGCAGAAAGCAATGTGACATGCAAGTACGCCAGCAATTTCAATTCTGAGTCCTATCCCATGATTCAGACTTTCAGGATTTTGGTATGTGTCCATTCTCAAACCTGGTTATTGGTGCAGTGCTGGATAATATTTATCCTTTTGTGCAATTTTTGTGTGTGGGGGACTTATGTAAAAGCCATCTCTGCCTTGGGAAAGTGGTGAAATCCTTGACTTTCAATTGTTTTTTGCAAATTTGGGAATGACTATCTCCACAACTTGGGTAGCTGTGCAGGTCATGCAAGTGCAGCGGCACATCATTTGATCAGATACAGGTCTGGAAAAAGCCTTTGTTTGCTGGAATTGAGATGGAAAAGTAAACAATCTTGATACTGAATAGATTTATGTGGCACACACACACATGGTAGGTAGGGTTTTGCCTGTTCAACGAATTTTGTAAAAAAATTGTATGTAATTTTTTCAGCTTTTGTTTCAAACTGTGTGAAGGTTAGCTTCTCACATTGGCAATATGAATAATTGTTATTTTTCAAAAAATCAACTCATTTCTAATGTTTCAAAATCTATATTTTTCATGATCTTATAATAGTCAACTAGTATATTGAGTAGCGAAGTTTGTGCAGATACTAGCCTGAAATGATTATGAAGATTGTCAACATCTCAACTTCATCTGTTCACAAAAGAAATTTCAATTTTAAAGGAATTAATTGATTATGTTGAAACTCACCTCAGATGGAAGGTAGTTTTGCAATGGCAATTAGAGAGTACAGTGGTGTGCAACTTGAAATATTCTGGGACATATGTGTCTGCACTTTGGACTCTATTATGTTACATGACAGAATATAAATTGGAAGATCTGCCAGATATTGCGAAGACGAATTTCAGTTTGACGAGTTTCTCAATTGGTCAAATTTTATATACATTTTGCAATTACAATATTGCTGAAAGTGTATCACAAATATAAAGTAAACCATGAAACAGTTTGAAATTAATGAAATCTACAAGTTTAATTGTTACAAGTAGAAAAAAAAACTTGCATAAAAGTTCATGGCACAAACCCGAAAACCAGCATGAAAAATAGAAACACCTATTTTTCATGCTCATTTTTTCCTAACATAACAAATGAGCATTTGTCATGGTTTTCATCATGAGCATAACCCAATGCTCATGATGAAAACTATGACAAATTCCAACAAAACAGGACTAAAGACTCCAAAACACACAAAAATCGAACATGAACAACAGGAAGAAGTATGAAATTTTATGTCAGATCATGAAAAACTGTGAATGAGAAATGCACTAATCAAGAACAGTTGTTTCATACACAATAAAAAGTGGAAATGAAATTGAAAGATGGGTGAAAGTAGTTTTATCTCTACTATGGAGACCTAGTTGAAGGAAACCTTCATTTAACTTCCATAAAGCTGACCATCCAAAGAAAATGTTCAAATTCAAATTATAAATAATTTTTATATTGAACTTTCATGTATATATACTAAACAAAGTAGGGCCAAAGGAAAGCTTGTCTGGGACCAAAAATGTGCTCAATGTTTCAAAAATATTGGTGGTGGACCAATCAAAGTTGCTCCTTCAGAAAACAAAAACCTTTGGGTACACCCCACAACTAATTAACCTAACAGAAGCATCAAATATACACCCAAATATGTACCTCATGGATTACAAACCATAAGTAGTGGGAGCCTGAATGAAAGGGTTGCAGCTCTGGAAGAATGTGAATAGCAGCAGTTGCCAGTATTTACAAGCAGATCCTTCACCTAACTCATAGAGAAAAATACATTAAACAACAGTAAACTCAAGATTTTGTTAGAGACCAAAACCAATCTTCATGGATACTTTGCTGCCAGATAAAAGCCAGAAAAATGTCACATTTTGAAAATACACGGAACTGCACATGCCCAATAAACAAATGTAGAATACCACAGTACTATACTTCTTGTGTACTATACTTCTTGTGAAACCAGCCACGGAGACTAGGTCTGTCAAAAGGTGGTTGATTCTCAGACAGTGACACTGACAGGATCATGATGAGCTCTTTTAAGATGCTTCATCTATCAGGTCCTGTACAGTTTGCCGCACAAACTGACCACGCACTCGTGGTCGCTGCTCTGCTAGCTTCTTTCGGCTTTGATAGCGAACCTGCATACCATGACAGATCGTATTGAGAAAACATTGTGATCAAGCACACTTGAAATTTGCAATGGGGAAGTGTAATTTATTCGGTCCAGCTGAAACAATCAGATGACATGTTCACACCACATTCTACAGGCAGGCAGATTGTGGGTACCTTCTTTGCAAAGCATCGTTCCTTTCGTTTCTGCCGGAATTTGTTCAATGCCACCTCCCGCCAAGCGAACCGATCTTCAGGAGTGCAGGCTGGCATAATACCATCAAAGCCAGCAAATCTGTTAGTCACATTTGTAGAATTGTCCACCCCACTTCCACTCCCACTCCCAGAATTGCCAGCACTGTCTCTATTAGTCCCCACTGCTACACCATTGTCATTGTGTCCATTACTGCCATTTTTAGTTGTAGAGGGACTTTCATTTGAGGAACCATTTCCATACACACTACTGCTACCACTTTGCCCACTGTTCCCATCCAAGACTGTGGGAGGAGAGCATCCACAGTGAGGAGTCCCAACTGTTGGCTGCTCTTCTTGCTGTGGTGGGAGAGGCGGTGGTTGAAAACTCGGGGTATGATTTTGATGCTCATGATGGTGAGTGTTGTGCCGATGGTGGCTGTGATAATATTGCTGTTGTTGGTGATTCTGCGGGTGCAGTAGATGTCCAAAAGCAACATGCTGTTGATACGCTGAGGGATGGTTGAAAACCTCTCCTTGATCTGAAAGGTAAGCTGACGGGGCGGCCACCCAAGGAGGCCCAGGGTGAACATAGTATATGGGATGCATTGCTGGTGCATATCCAGTTGAAATTCGCTCATGGTGCAAATGTTCAGGTGAAGGATTTGGTGTGACCCTAGGTACACCATGCACTGCTCCTGCCTCTTTGTTAGTTGCTTTAGATCCAGTCTGGACCACTGGTTGTGCCATCACTGAAGAGCTTGTGTCTTGACCACTTCCAGTGTGAAGCTTCTGCACGTTTGTCTTCAAGGGGGTTTGCACCTCCCCACTGCCCTTTGATGAGCCTGTCCCATCTGGTGCCATTTCCATTTGCTGAGGATGCAGTGAATTCACAGCCAAAACTCCATGCAATAAGGCTTGGGTCCCACCTTCCATTTGATGTCCCTTAGGTGGAGGTGTTCCACCTGATGGATGCTCCTGTTGCTGAAGACCCATAGTGCTATATCTGTAGAGGAAATCATATTATCAGCCACAGTTCTCTATGTATACCCAGAAATCACCATGACTCTAAGTGGAAGCACAGAGAATGCAAGTGCAGCTGGTTTTCAGAACACAGGGAAATTCTGACTACCAGTAAATCTGCTGCAGAAAGGGGAGAAATATTGCATGAAAGATATGTGTTTGATCCGCTTCAAAAAACAAAAAAGATTTTGCATGTCCTAACAAAAACATCAGTCTGGAAACATTACATATTCACCTGGAGAATGCTGAGCTTCCAGATTGGCGCAGCCCCCGCTGTTCATCACCATCTGCATCCTTGTCAACAGCACTTTTGGGCCACTTCAAAGTTAGCTCCAGAGTTGGAGGGGAGTGAAAATCTGACCCCAAGTTTTCTTTTGCCTTTGGGCTATTACTTCCCCTCTGATCCATAATTTCATTTGGATCTGCACTTTCTCCTGGCTGTTCAACAGTTGTTGGAGGTGGGTGACACCCGATCGCACCAATCAAATCAACTGCTTTTTGAGATCTACTATCAGCAGAGGCATCAGCTTCTGAAGTTGATGGTTCACCTTCCTGCTGATTGCCCTTCTCCACCATACAAGCTCCCTCTCCCTCCATGGCAAATGCTGGGTCATCCAAATCCATTTTCTGATGTCCATCTGTTTCTTGCTGAGCTTCATCAATGCCAACTGGAGTTGGCCTAGGGGTTGCCATCTTCAAGTCGCATCCAAGAGTTTGATCTGTTCACAGAGTGAGCATGTGGCAAAACCTTCAGCAACACTAAATTAAAAAAACAGAAGCCTAGGATGAAAGTTTTCGAATACCAACACAAATCAATGTGAGTTTGATTGATGACAAGGAAAGCAAAGATGTACCAGATGAGGATTTGTCTTCAGAAATTGTCTGACAATCCTCCTCACCATCTAAAGCCACTGGACAAGGGCAAGGATTTCTCTGCACCTGCACAGGCATTCAAATATGTGTTCAAGAGAAAAAGGAAAAGAGAAATCAGTCATGATTCAGAGAGTTTGGAAACAAATGTAACATCTGACAAGAAAACATATGATAGAATATGGTAGGTCATACCTGATTGCCGCTGCCATTATCACTTCCTCCATTGATATTTATGCCACTGCCACCAGCATTCTCACTATCATTTACATTGTTGCTACCACTCATATTGTTGTCAGAGTTGACTGGGCTGTTTTGGGCAACCAACTTCCGTGTCTGGTTCACAGTCCTACCAACTTCAGTATTGGCAGACTGCAACCACCCACAACAAGTTCAGATACATCAGAACTAAGTTTAAAAGCAAAATATGATTTTGACACAACCATGTATGCTGACCACATCACTGATGGTACCTTGAGACTGAAGGTGATGATAGGAAGACATGGCAAAACTTGGGTGCAGTGCAAATTTACAAGTCTGAAAAAACATCCTGCAGATTAGTGTCCAGACCAAGAAGAAGAATAGGGACAAACAAGCAGAACGGATGACTCACTATATTACGCTTCCTCCAGACATGCTGCCACAGATTCTTCAACTCATTCTTGCGAATGGGTTTGACCAAAAAATCTGCTGCTCCTTTGGACAAACATTGGTATACAATGTCCATGCTATCATGCTTTGATGTCACTGCAATTGGAAAAGACCATCTGTCAGTAGTGCATATCAAGTTAAGAAACGTCAGCAGAATGTAGCTTTTGTTACTTCAGTGCATCTCCAATTTATTGAATTCATGGAGTTAGGAGCTTACTGACAACAGGAATCTGCTTGAAAGAGTCGTGCTTCATAATCTTCAAAAGAAAAGCCACTCCTGAGAGTGACGGCATTACAACATCCAGCAATACTAGGTCAAACTGATTACTGGGACTCTCCAGTAGCTCCCAAGCCATCACTGCATTTGCAGCTGCAATGACTGAAACAGGCCACAGTGTTTCCAACTTAGATCTCAGAAACAGACTCTTCACTCACACAGCAAAGTCGTCACAGAGCACAGCAAACATGGATTATTCTTACACAAAATGAGAACAGTAATCTGCAACTGTCTACACATGTCTATGAGATTGTAAAGGCCCATTCAAAGGTAAACATTATGTCAGTTCCAACCAAACCAAAACAACCATGACAAGAATTTGCAATTTGGAAATGTCTGAAACTCTGGGAATCCTGAAGCAGAAAGAAAGCTTGAAGAGTCCCCCTTTTGCTTTTGAAGCTTCAGGCAGAGAGCTCTTGAAGCGCTCTTTTACTTGTTGGTCTTGTCATGGGTCACAGTTTACTCCATGCCCATTGACAAACTTTGGAATTCCTGAAGCAGAAAGAAAGCTTAAAGAGCCCCCCTTTGCTTTTGAAGCTTCAGGGAGAGAGCTCTTCAAGCACTCTTTTACTTGTTGGGCTTGTCATGGGTCAGACTGTACTCCATGGCCATTGATAAACTACCATTTGAAGAGAGCATAATCTGTGGTTCAAGTCAAAGAGGGCCAATGAATGACCTTCATAGTTGCAGTTCCTCAACAATGCACTCACTACATGTCTTGTTGCGTCATCATCCTCCACCAAGAGCACCTTCACATGATGTTGTGGTAGAAAGCTCTCCCAACAGACAGTTGTGCCTGGTTGCACCTGGTGCGGCTGCTGTTTCTGCTCCGCCTGTTTGGGACAAAATACAGCACCAGCACCAGCACCAGCACCAGAAGAACCATCTCCTTCCTTGAAATCATCCTCAAGCACAATGTATTCAATACATGCATCAGGTCTAGAAGGTGCTTTCCTTGGATCTTTGTAAGTAAATCTATTTCCAGTTTCCATCCTTCGAATGTGGTCCTTCAGTATCTTTCCACCATCTCTAGGTTTGTGTCCATTCAATCTTGCAATCTCATCTGCACAGTTCAGCTCTTTCTCAACAGCTCCAGTAAGATTATCTCCACCTCCTCTTCTGCACTCCTCTGCAGTTCCTTTGCATTCCTTAAGAGAACCAGTGCCCCCATCATTTTGAGTCCTGTAAATCCCCTTCAGCTGCTGCTGCTGCTGCTTTTTACTTGCACCCAGCACTTCCACATTCTGCTGTGTACAGCAGTCTGCTCTTGCATGAGACTGGCTCGGCCGACAACAATCAGACTCACCAGCAGGAGTCATAGAAAACAAGCAGGCACAATCCTGATGCACAATAATGCCCCCTTTGCCTGCTGCACACACACCCACCCCTGACCTGCCTGGCTGCCTGCTGCACTGCAAACAAAGGAGGACACTACTACAACCACCTCCTCAGGGCAGCAGCAGCAGTCTCTGAAATCCCAGCTGCAGCAATTCCTTCAAACTCTTGCAAATCCAAGTAGGTAAGCTTCTTGGCACAATCCTCGAAATCCTTAGAAATCACTTTCCTCCGCAGCAACAATACACCTGCAAAATCTTCAACCAGCAAACAGATCTTCAGTGTGTGTTGTTCATCATACCCAACAAAAAGACTGCTGGCATGACTGGCCAGCAGTAGTTTGATTCGAAATCTCTTTTCGCAAAGCAAGAATCTGGGGACATAGAAGCTGAGGAGAGAACTACGGCTGAAGGTTCTCGATCGAAGGGGGAAAGGTTGCAAATCAGAGAAGAAGGTGAGGTGAGACACCTGAAAGTAAGGAGAAGTCAAGGATATGCTCATCATCCTCAGACATGCTTCTTTGGGTTTCCAAGTTGCTGGCTCTCCACTGTGAGGGCACAGCAGCTGCTGCTTGGCTCTCTCACTCTCAGGGCCCGATAATCCTGATGCCTGGAAGACGGTGTTCCACTTGGGGACTGATTCAGAGAAAAAGAAAAAGAGAAAGAGAAACAAATAGAGTATGGCAGAGATGATCAAGACATCACGGTGGGTGGGTACAGCCTCCTCAAAAAAGAAGCATGTTATGCGCTTCAACCTACGTTCCTGAGCACAGAGAGATCCTTTTCCTCCTAACAAAACCTCTTCTTCCAAAGATGCAGAAACCGTTAACTTCCGTAAAAAGCCGATTCCAACCCCATCCTGCTGCCTCCCTCGTTCTCACAAAAACAAAGCATCCGAGAGAGAGAGAGAGCAATTTTTCTCCAACGCCTTCTTCAAAGAAGAAAACAAAAGAACACTCCGACGCAACACCTCCTAGACCCACCAGGCTCGAATCCTTTCCCTATTGTACCTCTACAAAGGAATGAGAGAGAGAGAGAGAGGAAAAAAAAAACCCCCCATAGCCGTCATCATATGAG
>Ga0209208_10008658_pt1 | contig 13530 bp, 10 predicted proteins | sample S1TSphfallax_3_FD_187694 | JGI IMG/M metagenome (GOLD analysis project Ga0209208, IMG submission 187694) | Host-associated microbial communities from peat moss isolated from Minnesota, USA - S1T2_Fd - Sphagnum fallax MG (SPAdes) (version 2) | ecosystem: Host-associated > Plants > Peat moss >...
GTTCCAATCAGCTATGGCAAAATTATGTTTAGGAAAATAAATATGGTAATGAAAGATTACAAATATTGCCTTTAGGAAATAATATTGGTTTCGAGCCAACAATCTTTGGAAACAATATTTAAAATAGCTAACGAACTTAAGTAGGATTCTATTGCAGCTAATAATGAACTATGGCAAAATTATTTGTAGCAAAGTAAATATGGTAATGAAAGACTACAAATATTGCAATTAGGAAATAATATTGGTTCCTATCCAACAATCTTGGGAAACAATATTTAAAATAATTAACCAACATAGGTAGGATTTTATTGTAGCTAACAATTCAAGAAAAGAAGTTATTATAATTGAGTTATGATTATAGTAAATGATTACATTAGTTTTTAGCAAATAGTCTAGCAATCACCTCCAAATATTTTAAAAGAACTATTGCATGTCTTCTATAATCATCAATGTAAAGTAACTCAAGCTCTTGACAAATGTTATACAAATCACACTCCAAGTAATGGGTGGAAGGTTTCACGTATAAGCATATCCACTCCTTGTAATAAAAAAAGACGTTAGAATCCAAGGAATTACTTTAGTCTCACATTAATGCTTGTGTACTACTAGCTTTAGTTTCCATCACACTAATTCTATTTTTCCCTACACATTTTAAAGTGCACGCACACACATAAACACACACTTCAAGTTTCATGCCACTCCTCCGTTTCGAAATCTTCACACATTTTCCCTTGAATTTCCCTAAACCTCCACACTCAAAATCAACCTCTTAAGTATTCCAACATTTACATACTTCCTATAGTGGTAGTTACATTCATCCCAACCAAGTAAATCAACCTTAAATCATGTTATTTCAATGGTTAAACTCCAACCAACTAACTCAACCTTGTATAACATTAATTAAACTATGAAGATAATTCAACCACCTCATAAAATGTGAAGGTAGTGATTTTCTTAACCAATCCTACCCACTATTGGTAATTTGAATTATTGAATTGGCACAAAGTGAAAGCACATTAAGGTGTAACAATCCATATTCTATTAGATTTAGTGATTTATAAGTAGCCATGGGACTACATTTAAGTGATTAACATGATGAAGGATGCAATAACACAATATTTTGCATGGTTTAATCATATGGTATGAATTTCATAGACAAAATTGAAGTTGTCACAATAGATTGGATTTCAAAAATTTATCAAATCACCTATAAGAATCCATAAAAAATGATTATGCATTCAATATGCCATCATAGAGTGCCCATTTTAATGAGTGTTTTGGGCATAGAATATGGTGTGGTGACATTAATACTGGAACATTGACTTTTGGAAAAGACTTTGATGGCCAAAATATTGAATTTTTGTTGAAGTATGGGTTTAAAATTAAATTCCTTTATTCATTAAAAGTAACAACTTAAATATTCATCTTTCAAATATATAATCCTCATGAGTTAAACTTATAGGGCATGAAAGATTTAGTGTTGGATATTTATTAACACCTTTTCATGCATGGCTCATGCGACTCAAGGTATCTTTCATGCAGAATGCTAATTTGTTCAAATTGTAATTTTATGGACTGAAATTTTTGCCTAAATGTGTAACACTTTAATCTGTTTTCATCCCATAGTAGACAATAACAAATAGACAATGATGTGGTAAATTTTCCATAATAGGGACCTTCAATGTTATAATGCTACTATATTGTTATCATCCCCTTGTTAATCCAATTAACATTGCCAAATTATGGCAATATGCAATGATTTGATCCCATTGCTTTATGTTGACTTACACTCGTGCTTCTACATCCTTTGGTATTTTTTCTAGTAAAACCATCTTGAAGTTTAGCTTCATGGATGTTACCAAAGTCTATGCTTTTAATAGTAAATCTAAAAGGATGGCTTGTGAATGAACATAAAGCCTACGCTTGGAGTTTAAGCTTGGAACTTAAAACATAATGTGATTTAATCCACCTACATGGATGAATATGTCCATTGATGAATGATTTCATGATTTGGATTAAATAAATCATTGGATGAAATTCATCCATGATTGGAAGTTAAAATAAAATAAAATAAAATAAAATAATTTATATCCATTGTCATTTATTGTCCAATTTTTAGTATCTCAAACTTGAATGTCATTGAATAATGATGGATAATGAAATTGTGATAGTAAGGGAAAACATGATGATGGGACCAAAATAATTTTTAAAATTTTGTTCAAGAAATCATGAAAAATGTTAAGCAATTCCAAAAATATTATCATGGAATGAGTGTCACCCCTCCCCCATCCAATTGTTGTCAACAACTTTATATATCTACTTCATGGAAAATTGGGGTGCCTTGAGAATAAATAATTATTAAAAAAATCCCATGGTCATTTATGATAGTAGGTTGTTTGAAGAAAGCCAATTAAAGTGCTTAAAATTGAATTTTTGGTTTTTTCAGAAACCCATTGTCACCAATCATGTTATGTAATTTAAAGATATCTAAAACATTCAAGATCCATTATTGTCAACAACATTGATTAAATTTGAAGAAAGTCATGGCACCTTTGACAAAGAATGAAAAAAAAAAACACCCATTGTTGCCAATGAGACTTATAAATGGGTTTGAAAAAAGTTGTGGCACCTTTAGAAGAAAGGGAGGAAAAAACCCATTGTTGTCCCATGACATTGGGTTAGTATGCTTGAAAATAAAAATAAAAATAAACATTAAAATAAAAAATAAAAAAACAATGACCATGGGGTGGATGTTAGCATAATAATAATAATATAGTTAAAATATTTTGAAAATATTGGCATTTAAAACCATAGCCATGAAATAGATCTATAATGGAATTTACATTATATTATTCCACAAATATTATATCATATAAAATTAGATTGTGTTCATGAAGCTTTAGTTAATTAAAATTATGGAAAAATTATTATCCATAAAATTTTAATTATAAAATAAAACATTCATTCAAAATTTTGATGGAAATTATATTGACTAAAAAAATGTAAATGCAAAAAAAATAAAATCCATACTTTAGATGAATGAAACAAATCATTCATCCATAATGAGGATGAATTTTTACATTCATCCCCATGTTTGTTTTTAAGTTTATTGGTACAACATTCATTTTATGGTTAAATTATTGGGTTTTACTTGCATGTGTATTTTACCATCCCAAGTTCCAACTTTAGGCTCTAAGCTTAGGCTTTAAGCTCATGCAATAACTTGCTTCATAAATCTAATACAAAATTTCCAACTTGCAAAAATAGCACACAATGCATACACCCACATACATCTTGCTTCAAACTCCATCTTTTTGTAGCTTCATAAATTGCTAAAAGTCTAACCATGTAGGATGTTGTAAACCAAACTTATTTTTGAAAAGCATCATCCTTAAGCTTCCACATCTCTTTAGATTATGGGCCAATTTTATCGTTGTCCCCAAAATTAGTGGAGAAAAACCCATTGTATAAAGACAAGTATGTAACCAATAGATCGTAATGTATTTGGGCTTCAAATTACGACATACTCAAATTCCTTGAAGATATGCAAAATATCCCTTAAGGAATAAGGCCTGAGTATTGATAATTTTATTACAATTGGTATTAATACACCCTACATCACATATCTTCATAGAAGATGATATATTAATTGTGTGTTTAATATCTTGCCCTCACATTTTTCACCTTTTGGTAGTGCATCCTTCCTAACTGAATTACCTTTATTCAATATTTGAATTGGAATCATGTTGTTGGTTGTTTATCATTTCACCATTCTACATTACTGAAAAATGCAATGGATTTCACCATGTGTTTCACTAGATTTTTAATGAACTTGAACAAAATTGATTGTATTAAATATGGCTAGTTCCTTATTGAATAAGGATTGCTTGTTATGGACAATAGAATCAACTTTTTATTTTTCAAGAAATCCAACCTTGTTGCATTGAACAATTGTAACCATATGTCATCCATTACTGTAATCACATGTCATTTGCATTTTAAAAATTGCACATATGTGTATATTTATGTGTATGTGTATATAAACACATACACATACATGTGTGTGTATGCTCGTTTCTATCATATGCATTTGTTTCAATTTGATCCCACATGTTCATGGAGGAGGTGCTAACACCTTAACCACCAAACAACATAAGCTCTTTTGAGCAAAAGGGGAAAATTTTGAAATCATTATGTTCAATGAAAAACTTGTTAGAAATTAAAATTTTAATATGCATTTTAAAAATCAAAACTTATGCAAATGAAACAAATAAATGCATGATCTTAAAGATTTTTAAAAAATCATAAAGATTCACATTAAGGTTTCCAATAATGTCATTCAAAGTACCATATTTTGAACAAATCAAATTTAATATAAAAACTTTTAAAGGTGATTCAATTCAATGTGAATGAAAGACCTTCATAATTTTTTTGACAAGGTCATTTGGTTATTTTTAAATTTTTGAATGAATAGAAAAAAAAAGAAAGTTAAACTCCAACCCAAACCTAGAAACAATGACAACATCAAGTTTATTTACTTAGATTTTTGAGATTATTAAAAATCTAATACATATTTTTTGGAAAATTCATAATGATTATTGGTGATATAAAATTTATAATCCTCAAATTTAAAATGAATTTTATAGCAAAACAATTCTATTCCTCTCACAATGGGAATATTTTAACATTATATATATATATAATATTTTTGGAATATTTGTGAAATTTTTGATTGCTTGTCATATCTTTGTGGAAATGACAAATGTAAAAGCATTTTGCACAAGAATGTTAAAAGTTTATTTATATGTAGAAGCTTACATAGACCTCCAACTTGTTTATTTGTGTTCATTGAAAATCTTACATTAAAAATACATTAAAAAAAACTTGTAGAATATCTTCATGAGTCTATGTTATTTAAAACATTCATGCAAAGCAATTACAAACATTTACAAAACATGAAAATTATTATCCATATAGGTGATTGAATGATTGTGGAAGTGGGCTCAACTTATTTAACCATTAAATGAATTAAACTCCATTTTAAGGCCATTTACCAATGCACCCAATGAAATAGGCCCCTCTAATGAATACATCTAGAAAAATATAGCTTTTAATGAATCAAGTTCACTTAAAAAACCCCATAATGAACTAGACCCACATTTGCTATTAGTGTTAGTTCTCCTTGGGGCTTTAGTTGAAAAAATGACATGTTAGTTGCCTTGTTTCCCATTATTACTATTTTATCTTCATATTCCTACTTAATATCCATAGTTTCCTTCAACACTTGAATTCTTTCATGAACATCATCGAGTTGCTTAGTGATGTATTCCTTCAGTTGATTAAAATGCCATTGCATAATTGATGCTTGAGCTTCTTTAAGCATATTTTCCATTTCAATCTCCTAAGACATTCAAAGGTTAGTTGTGATGGCCTTTTTTGGGATGTTGTCAACTACTTGTTGCTCCCACCTTCCATTTGGCACTATAGTTTGAACCCTTTTTATATATCGAACTTTAATTATAACTTTTTTTCATGGGTTAACTTCATTTCAATCTTTGTGTGAAACCTTTGTGTTTAACATGTATACAATCTTTATTTCAATCATTTGATGTTTTGCCTTGATAGTATGGACTTTGCCTCCTTCAATTATACACACAATAATTATTTCTCCTTGTAGAGCTCTTTGACTATTGTGTTCAAGCTCCAATCGAGAAGAAATCAACTTATCCACCATTCCATGGAGTTTTTGATTTCATTCCAATTGTGCAAGCTCTATAGCTTTCTTCATTGCTTTGGTTTTGATCCAATAGATTTTTGTTCTACCCCTATGAGGTCTTCATCTAGGCAACCAAGTTTTTCATGGCCTTTTCCATCTCTATATTTTCTTCTCTTGGATCAACTTCAATTCTTACATGTTTGGAAAAACTTCTAGCCAATTTCTTTCCTTTTCCATTCTAGATCACAAATCATGTCGCATGCTTGCACCTTCTTTTGCTCAATTTGGTTTTTACATTACAATAACTCGTTAATCCTCACTTCCCATTCATGTCGATTTCTTTCAAATTTGATAGGATCACATCAAGATGTTGAATATCCCCTTTAATGAAAAATTTCCCATGGGTTCTATTCACCTTGTGAGATAACATCTAGATATGTAGGAATTGACTTTTAATCCTATTTTGAGCTTTCTTTGCATATAGGTGTACTAGTTTTACAATCTACTTATATGTTATGTCTTGTTTGTCAATAGTGTAATCCTTCATTGGCTTGTCCATGTGCATTACCATCACATCAAATGATTGAAAGTATTATCCAAATTTGGATTGTCACTTTTTACAACTTCATTGTTTTCATGGTTACTAATTATTTTTACATTGACATTGGGAGCACTAGTTATTTTCCTTTCTTAATTTGATTCATCATTAGGAAAGTACATTGGTTGATTATCTCCTTATGCTTTAGTGGCTACCAAGATGGTTTTCTCTTAACAATGCTCAACAATCTTGGTTGATTATGCCCATTTGAAATCTAAACCTCAACCATTTCAATATCCTCTTCATGCATTAGAGCTACCTTATGTTATTTAACCCAATGGCTTCCTTTCCTCCTTTTATTTTGTGGCCATGAACTTTCAATGCACACTCTAATTCTACATTGATAACTAGCATTCACACAAATATAGTCCCCAACGAGTTGAAATTATTTGCCAATCATCATCATGTCACTAGGATTTTTGAGGTAATACTTGGACAATGTGGTTAATGCAAGTCCAACCAAAGTGTTTCTTAGTTTGTTTACCTTTCATTGTACATTTCTCAATATCCTTTTGTAATTTAAATGGTGAACCAATTTGCCTGATTCACCTTGCCATTATCTATTGCCCAAATGGCATGTGTATCAAGGTTCGAAGTACAATTCAACTAGCTTGATGAAATGTGCCAACTTCTATTGATATCACCAAACACATACACACGTGAGGTGATACACCCTATGCAATTAGACAACTCAAATCTTGAACATAATGGTCTTTTTGAATTCCTTAAAAAATATGTGGTAATATCATCATTGTAATTTTTTGTTACTCTAGTGATTACAATCCTTTAGTTGGCAATTTGAAAATTCTTCCCAATTGTGATGATAATTGGTCATTTTTAGGGGGAAAGATTCACCAAAAGGTGACACAAACTTTCTCAAAACAAAATATTCTATCACAAATTCCTTTAATTTTATTTTTTTTCACCCAAAAGCAACATAAAACTATTTTTTGGGGGAGGGTGTCATCAAATTTATGTTTCCTAGCTATAGTTTTAAGAATCCTTTGAAATCATGCCACTAGCCAAGTTGAAATTTGCATAGTGATGCTAGCCACCCTAGTTGCATCAATAAATTGAAAAAAAAAAAAACATCGGTGATGATATGAAAAGGAAAAGACAAAAGGATTCTAGTTTGAAATTGTCAAGTTGAAGACCACATGATAGATTATGTCAAAAAGCCATCAATACATACTTTAATATATCTTCATTGGAATTTGGGTGAGTTGTGTAATTCTAATGACGGTAATCAAAATTGGTATATGGGGGATTTTTTTTAGAATCTTTCATATGGTCATCCATGGACCATTCCAAAGATAATTTAAAAAATAACTACTTCATTTTTTTAAATACCTTTTTTTTTCTATTAACTTTCTTAACAACTATCTTTCACCTTTTCTAATAACTACTTCCATTTTATAACTATCTCATTCTTTTTCCCTATGCACTGACATGGATATGAAAAAATAAATTAACATGTGTATTTTCATGTCCATGAAATGTTTATTACTTTACATTAATTTTGACATTAACAAAAATAATGATGAATTATTGAAAACCAAATGAAAACATAAGAAATAAAAGTTGATCTTCACTGATAATGTGCAGTAGTGCAGAGCTCAATTTGATATGAGGAAAGATATCTCAATAACAATCAACAAAATTGATGGACCATAATGGTTTGCAAGGTTTTAACTTCAAATTTTTTCATGTTAAACATTCCATGTGGTGGTGCATAATCACACCATTGGAATGCCGAGTCTTCAAGCATTGTATACATGATTATTCATTTTGGTTTTTTTTAATGTTATTTCCCAAAAAAATGATCATGAATTCCAAGAAATGTCCATTTGGATTTGATGTTTTATGTTCACTTCATTAAAAGAAAAGCAATTACATTGCTTGTCAATCATCCAACTCTCATATGGCTAGAGGGACAAGGTTGTTTAGATTTAAATACCATATGGAATACATGGGTGGGTTTAGCACACTAGTGTCGAATAGTGAAAATTTTAAAACTTAAGATTTGTCATGTGAGTTTTTTAATTTTGGACTTTTCAACATTTGAAATTTTTTAATATTAAATTCTAGCTCAACTTCATAGTTTTTTTATTGTCCATTTGCTTAGGATGTTCATAACTAATGTGCTTATTTGTACTAGATGAGGGTTTGATCCAAATTCTTGCAATCTAAATTCTTGGAATTTTCAACAATAGGGCTAAAGTTTTTTTCAAAAAAATTGAAATATTAATTAAATTTATGCCAAAGTCTCCAATGTATTAAGGTAGTGAAGTTTTTTTACAAATCTACTTAAATTCTTTTTGAACTGGAACCACATTTGGCTAAGTCCTTGTGTGGGATGATGGCAAGTCCACCACCTACCTCACACAATTGGGAAAAAAAATGATGAAAAACCCTTTGGTGTAAGACCATGTGGAACAACTAGATACCCAAAATAAAAAATAAATGATTACAACTGAAAATAAGGACTTCAAACCATCCATTGGTTTTATATATCAACTTAATAGACATAGTCAAATGAGAGGGGAAGGGGAAGGGGGAGGGAAGTGGGGGGTGAAGAAGACTTGGAAGTCTTAAAAGCTGCTGTGCTGAATAGTTTCCTTTGAATGATCAGCTAACCCAATGGGGAGAGGAAGTGGGAGAGGGGGGAAAGGCCTTTTCCAATTGCTAATGTTGTTATGGGTGGTCGGTTCTGTGTGCTTTTTATATTTGTATTCAATTGTTGTTGTTTTTTTTGTCTTTTGGTGGCAATAATTTATGCACTTCATTCATTTTTTTGCTTCAACAAAAGTGGTAAGTAGTCAGGAAGAAGAAGAAGGCTTTGATTGCTCAATAATACTACACAATCAATCAGTTAACTTAATGACAGCTATTAGAACACCCACCCATTCTCTCTCTCTCTAGACAACTAGTAGCCATTAGTGAAGAAAAAACACACAAACAGACAGCAAACTGTTAAAAAAAAAGAGGATCTGTTGTTGTCACTTGTTGACACATGAGGGAGGGAGAGAGAGAGAAAGAGAGAAAGAAAAAAACCCTCCTAAACAATTAGAGTACAACACTCAGCATATTCTGCTCCTTTTCTTTTTTGTGTCAGTTGCCTCAGACTTGCTCATGTAGATTAATCTCTCATCAGCCTGCAGTCTTGAGTTTTCTGAGCACTTGACAAATTGCCCCAGGGTAGTAGACACTTATATATATAAATATATAAAAGTCTTTGAAGTTTTGCAGACTGGCACTAGTGTTCTTGGGAACAGGATGTTTATAACATATTGACTTAGTTACTACTCTTCTTCCTTTGACTAGGTAGTGTGTTTTCATCTCACATTCCAAATTTAGAGCAACTTCATTCATACCCATCTACAAGTTTTTAGCAATCAATATAATAAAAGGTGTTTTGAATATGTTAAGTGATTTCATTAGATTTTCAATGAGTTCATTGGTCATAATGAACGAGACCTAATGAGAATGTAGTGAATTCATTGGTATAGTGAACAGGGATCAATGAATTGCACCCACATTTTATAATATATGTTTCATCACATCTAACAATTGTTTCTCAATGTTTGAGATCGTTTCGGTTAGACAACGATTAAAATCACACCTTTATATTAAATTAACTTAATGTTTCATATTCAATTGTTCTCACACTTATATAAGCATGAGGAAATTTCACTTAAAAAAATGGAGAGATTGTTTGAAATCTTTACATGTGAACTAATGATTATCAATAACCAATCTGTAGCAAGTAATTTCATTTAAAGGCATTTTTCTTTATGTTCACAATATCTTGACCATAGTTGGTACACATCACTAAGGAGGGCTTTTTGCACAATCTTGGTGCATATTTCAGGCAAAATTTAATATGAAAAAATGTTTACTTTTGATGCTTTCACCTTACAAATTAAAAAAAAGAAAAAAAAAAGGGACAAAATATAAGGTGTGGAACTAATTAAATTTAAGCACTTAGGAGACCCATTGTTATAATCAACGAATCAAGAGTCATCGTTTTACAATGCATTTGCCTTTCACAAGCACTAGATTTTTTGGTATATTTTATTAACCCATACTGAATTCATTGACCCAAATTGACATATAAGAATGTTATACTTCATTTGAGATTATACTACAAGAGCAATCTCTATGAATCAGCTGCCCCAATGGGACAAAAGCCTGATCTTGAAAAGATGATACTTTTGGCTTGTGTTGAAACTTGAGATTAGTACTAGAGATGAAAACTGGAATGAGATTCATGAAGAAATAGGAACAGGAGCATACTTGACTTCAGTTATTGGATTCACTGCAAGTGTTAACTATGACCCCACCATCATCCAAGAGGAGCCACCACCACCATGCACAACTTTACACATATTGGCACTACAGGAGGGGACTTTGGACCTGGCTTTCAAGTTTCCAGAGTGGGTTAAAGTTCTCCCAATTAAAGACAGAGAGTAAACTAACTAACTAACAATTGAAACATCCTGTAGGTATGTGGACTATGATCTGGTCTCTATTTTGGATGAAGTATAGTGGTGAACTATTTTGAGTTTCCATAATTCTTCTTTTGCATTAAGATACAACTTTTTTTAATGTAAATGGCAAGGCGACAGTGTCACACACACACACACACGCACACCCCTTGTTACCTTGAGATTAGGCTAATTAACCGAATTCAGGTTGGATTTGATTTGCTGTTAGGACAGGGTGTTTCCGCAGTAGACAACTTGTTCAGTTGTCCAAAAATCCATGACAAGAGACACAAGACCTTTTTTAGATCTAGTGCTTTGAATGAGATCTGCAGATTTGCCAATTGTGTAATAATAACAGAGTGTATAGGTTGCATAAACCGTATAGTGGAATTTTTTTTTTGTTGCATCAGGCTTGGAAACATCATCTCCGAAGAAGCAGTACAGAAAGATTTGCTATCACATGACTTGCATTGATAACACAATTTGCACACAATTTGCACGGCGGTGTGGACTGTGGACAAACATGTGTATCTCACTCACACACTGAATATTTTTGTGCTGTTGCATGATGTCGCATTTTGTTATATGATTCTCATGAGGAAATAAATATCATTCAATATGTTTGTATGAACCCACCAGCGAAATTTGATTCTATATCTGTCATCATATATATATATATATATGTCACAAATTAATTCATTGCTTGGCACTGTATCTATTGAAACAAAACATGAGAATCTAAGCACTATAACAAAAAAAGTGTCCTTACACATCAAATGATTTCATTGGATTTTGAGTGAATTCATTGGTCTAGGGTACAAGAACTAATGAATTGCACCTCACATTTTGTAATGGTGAAATATCAAAACCCACCCAAAATTTACTTGTCAGCTACAGTATGTATATGTAGTAGATTTCTACAGTGAAACCAGCAGCAGCACATATTCAAAGTTCAAAACCTTTTTTGGAGTATATGCCGCTGCCTATGCTGACGATGAATCATTATAACTTGTGCAGTGTTTCTAACAAACGAAACAATAACATCTCTCCTGCAACAAAAAGTCAAGTTCAGTCAGTTCTTTGACAGAACCTTGAAGTTTGAACCCCCCCTCCCCACCTCTCCCTTAGTTTTATAATTAAAAAACTTGTTAGAACTTAACCAAAGAAGCGAGTAAAATTGCATGGGTGGCCAGAGTGATGCAGCACCCAAAAAACATACCCGGAAGGATGGATGGTAAGTTGTGAGGAAACGGTTTTTAATTGGGGTTTCAGTTCTCTAACAAACCATGATAATAATTAGCTCAATTGCTTCCTTTAGTATCTACCTCCTGACAAACTAGAACCTTCTAGTGCGGGGTTGTTAGTAACTAGGTAGTAAAAAACAACCTGTACCCATGTGCAAGAGCAACTCCACTGGTGCATTTGTAAAGTAAAATATTGGATGAAGAAAAAGTCAAAAGAAATGTTGGTTTGGCTCAACAAAATGGTTTTGACCCAACATTTTTTTTCAAAGGAGATTATTCTGAGGCTGGCAAAAGGCACAGCACACCCTAACATCAACTCAGCTCAGCTGTTGATTGGCTAGATGGGTTTGATTGATCCAGGTGGGTTGTTATTAGTAGTCTCTGACCTTTTTTGCAGTTCCTAGTTTCATTTAGTTTCATTTAGTTTCATTTCAATGGGCGAGGTTGGAAAGAAGTAAATAACTCATATTGGATGTGAGAAATACTGTTGTTGCAGGGCCACATATTGAGGAGCATGATGGGTGGAGCTGCTCTAAACCATCTACTTGAGTGCTCACCTATTTTCCTACCTATAATATAATATAGTTACGACCTACTTCTTACAGAATGGGGTCACCGCAGTAAAGCCAGATGTTAACTCAGTTGAGGTTCATCCAGAGTCATAACGGGTATCCAGTGGATGGGTGCAGCTGGTTCTTCAAAGCTCGCTGTAAATGTGATGACCTCCCAAAACACGTTGCATTGCCAAATGCCATGAACAAATTGATAATTCGAAAATGCGTACTTTACTGGGATGCAGCAGCTTGGGTCCACAACTAATTACATATGTAAGTTCATACATTTATTTTAAAAATGATAAATTGTTGTAGTCGGTTTGTTTGCATCCTGTGCATCCTGTCAATCAAGCCTGGCTTTTGCAGTGGGGTTGAATACTATGCCAACAATTGTAGAAACACTAGCAATTGGAAAAAAAATGTAGGCATTATCATTGTTTAGGGGATTTCTCATGAGCACACTTTGCAGACCTCATGTGCAACACATGTGCTGTTTGAGCACCATTTCAAAATCCCCCTGGCAGGTTGGCATTAGGTTTGATCTCTCTTCTTGTAATTTGCTCAGAGATCCATTGGGTTCACATGGCTGGTATGCAGGCCTGGTATGTGTGTGTGTGTGTGTGTGTGTATGTGTGTGTATATTATATGTATGTAGCTTTCTATCATTCATCATGCTTTCTTCTTTTCTGGAAAGTGAAGAAGTTTTGGGTTTCATTTTCCTCATTGGCAAAGACAACAAATGAGGGTTATTGCATGTGGCTAGTTTACTGAACAAAATGGGAATTCACCCCTTACCCATCCATTGTTTTTTTATAAATAAAAAAAATTCCCCGAAAAAAAAATTGGGGAAATTTGGTTTTCTTAATGTGACTACATTTTTATTTATTTATTTATTTTTGGAAAAAGATTGCCAAATTTTCAAGATCACAAA
>Ga0209208_10008659_pt1 | contig 13529 bp, 14 predicted proteins | sample S1TSphfallax_3_FD_187694 | JGI IMG/M metagenome (GOLD analysis project Ga0209208, IMG submission 187694) | Host-associated microbial communities from peat moss isolated from Minnesota, USA - S1T2_Fd - Sphagnum fallax MG (SPAdes) (version 2) | ecosystem: Host-associated > Plants > Peat moss >...
CGACACGCCAAGACGCGGGTGGATGAAGGGTTGGTGGGACGGCTGGGACTCGAACCCAGGACCAAAGCCTTAAAAGGGCCTTGCTCTACCAGCTGAGCTACCGTCCCGTTTGCAGGCGCGCATGATAGCCGAACTCGCGCTGGAGAGCACCGCGAAAGCGCCGCGAGCCTCCTTCCGTGTTTCCCCTAGGCGTAACGGGTCGGATCGGGGACACCCGCGTCAAGGAATCCGGCCGAACGCAGGCGGCAGGAATCGCACTTGCCGCAGGCCCGGCCCGCGAAGTCTGCCTGGTAGCAGGAAATCGTCGACGCAAAATCGACGCCCAAGCGCAGCCCGGTCTTGATGATGTCGGCTTTGGACATCCGCACGAGGGGCGCATGGATCGTGAGGGCCGCGCCGCCGACGCCCGCCTTGGTTGCGAGGCGCGCGAGCCGTTCGAAGCTCTCGATGAATTCGGGCCGGCAGTCCGGATAACCGGAATAATCCACGGCGTTGACGCCGACGAAAATGTCCTCGGAACCGAGGACTTCCGCCCAGCCCAGAGCGAGCGCGAGAAACAAGGTATTGCGCGCCGGCACGTAGGTGATCGGTATGCCCGCCGTGGGTGCTTCAGGGATAGCGAGGGCCGGATCGGTCAGTGCCGAGCCGCCGATGCCGGCCAGGTCGACGGACATGATCCGGTGTTCGACCGCGCCCAGCGCCGCCGCGATCTTCTTGGCCGCCTCGAGTTCTGCATAGTGCCGTTGGCCATAGCGCACGCTGAGTGCATGACAGCGGTAACCGCTGGCGACAGCGAGCGCGAGCACGGTGGCTGAATCGAGTCCGCCGGAGAGCAAAACGACCGCAAGTCGGGCGCTCATTTGCCCGGCACGTCGCCCCACAGGACCTTGTGAAGCTGCAATTGAAAGCGCACGGAGAGTCGATCCGCCAGTATCCAGTCGGCAAGCTGCGTCGGCGACAGTTCGCCAAAACTCGGCGAGAACAATACCTGGCAGCGCCCGACCAGGTCCTGCGTGCGCAGAAATTCCTTGCTCCAGTCATAGTCCGCGCGCGAGCAAATCACGAACTTGAGCTGATCGCGATCCGTCAGCAGCGCGAAATTCTCGATTCGGTTGCGCGCCGACTCGCCCGAAGCGGGCGTCTTGACGTCGACGACGCGCGCGACCCGGGGGTCGACGCCGGCGATATCGAGCGCGCCGCTGGTCTCGAGCGAGACCCGGTAACCCGCATCGCAAAGCCGAGCGAGCAGCGGCAGGCAGTCGGGCTGGGCCAGCGGTTCGCCGCCGGTCACACAGACATGCGCCGCGCCGTAACTCGCGACCCGCTCGAGGATCAGTTCGAGGCTCATCCACTCGCCGGCGTGGAAGGCGTATTCCGTGTCGCAGTAAGCACAACGCAGCGGGCAGCCGGTGAGGCGTACGAAAACCGTGGGATAGCCCACGGCATCGGCCTCACCTTGCAGAGAATGGAAGATCTCGTTGATGCGTAGCCGGGCGAGCTTGCGCATCGTCGGTCGATCGAGTGTGTCGGCAGCCGCGTTCAATGCGTATCAGCTTCGATCTTGTCGAGACGCTGCTTGGCGAGATTGCCGGCGGGCGTATCCGGGAACCGCGTGACGACATCCGTGAGTACTTGCGTCGCCTGATCGACTTGCTTGAGCTCGTAATCGCAAAACCCGATCTTCAAGAGCGCGTCGGGGACCTTGCGCGACTGGGGATAGCGATCGATCACGGCTTGGAAAGCGGCGAGCGCAGACGTGAAGTTGCGGTTCACGTAATAGGCTTCGCCGAGCCAGTATTGCGCGTTGTCGGCGAGGCTGCTGTCCGGGAAGGCCACGAGGAATTGCTGGAACGCCGCGGTCGCCTGGTCGTACTTGCTGTCCTTGAGTAGGTCGAAGGCCGCCTGGTAGTTGACCTTGTCCGTGCCACCCGGGACCGGCAAGCCGCCAGAACCCGCCACCGCGCCTGCAGCTCCCGAGCCGGCAAGCCCCGCGGCCGCGCTCGCGCCACCAGCGCCCGCGCCGCCGACGAACTCCGGCACAGCGGCTGGTGCGCCGCTCGCCGCGGGTCCGCCCGCCCCCGCCATACCGCGCGACTCGAGCACCTTGAGGCGTCGATCCAGATCGGCGTAGAGATCCCGCTCCTGTTTGCGCGCGCTCGCGAGATTATTGTTGAGCAAATCCACGTCGTTGTGCAGGGAGCGCACGTCGCTGCGGGCCGCCTCGACTTGATTGGCGAGATCGAGCAGGCTCTGGTTCGCGAGCACGCGCTCGATGCGGCTCAAGCGCGTATCGAGATCGTTGAGCTTGATCTGCACCGGATCCTTGTCGGGCGGCGTCGTGGCGCATCCGGCGGCGAGTGCCGCCGAACAGAGCCACGCTAAGCGGCTGGCGCGCGCGGTCACGGCAGGTAAACCAACTCGACGCGTCGGTTCTGGGACCAGGCGGACTCATCGTCGCCTTCGACCGCGGGACGTTCAGCGCCGAAGCTCACCGTGGTCAATTGGCCCTCGGGTACGCCCTGTAGCATCAGCGCGCGCCTCACGGCCTGGGCGCGCCGCTCACCGAGTCCGATGTTGTACTCGCGCGTGCCGCGCTCGTCGGTGTTGCCCTCGAGGCGCAATTTCAAATTCGGATGTGCGACCAGGTTCTTCGCGAACGTCGAGATAAGATCCGCGTACTCGGGCTTGATCTCCGCTCTGTCGAAGTCGAAGTAAATGACGCGGCCAGCGAGCGGCCCGTTGGCTCCGGGTCCACCATTCGCACCGGTGTCGCTGCCGTAAGGAGAGACGCTCGTCGAGGGTCCGTTGCCCGTGCCATTGGTGGCACTGCTCGCCGGCACCTGACTGGTCGTCGAGGCGGGTTCGGAGACGGTCGGCTTCTTGGGACAACCGGCCAACAGGGCGGTGCCGCAAACCAACAGGCCGATCGCTAATAATCGCTTCATGACTCGTATCTCCACTCGTGAAAATCCCACTGAAACCCAAGCCTACCGGCGAACGTTCGCCTTAGAAAGGCCCCCAAGCCGGCTCCTGCACCTCGCCTTCCGGTGCCACGAGTCGCTGCTGGACGCGGCCGTCGCTGCTGACCAGCGCCAATACGCCCCGACCATTGTCGCGGCTTGCATATATGATCACGGCGCCATTCGGCGCGTAACTCGGGGACACGTCGAAGCGGCCCTTGGTCAGCACCTGCACGTCGTTGCGACCGTTCAGATCCATGCTCGCGATCCGGTAGGCGCCGTCTTCCTGGGTGACGAAGACCATTTGCGTCTCGTCGGGGGAAATGCGCGGACGGGCATTGTAGGCGCCTTGAAAGGTGAGACGCCGCGGCCGGCTGCCGGGGCTCAATGCGATCTTGTAGATTTGCGGACCGCCGGCGCGATCGGAAGTGAAGTAAAGACTCTGACCGTCCTTGGACCACTGCGGTTCGGTATCGATGCCGGGATCGTCGGTGATGCGGGTGAGTCCCTGGGTCGCCAGATCGATCACGTAGACATCGAGGTTGCCGTCGCGCGTCGAGAGCGTGAGCGCGAGTTTTTTCCCATCCGGCGAGAACGCTGGCGCCTGGTTGACGCCGGCCCGCGCCGAGACCCGCTGGCGCTCGCCGGTCTTGAGCGTCTGGATGTACACCGAGGGCAGCCGATCCTCGAACGAGACATAGGCGAGACTCTGTCCGTCCGGCGACCAGGCGGGCGACATCAGGGGCTCATGCGACTCCATGACCACGCGCGGATTGGCGCCGTCGGCATCGGCCACGATCAAGCGGTAGGTCTTGCTCGGTAAGTGCCCGAGCACGGAGATGTAGGCGATCCGCGTTGCGAAGGCGCCGCGCACACCGATGATCTTTTCGAAGATCATGTCGGCAACCTGATGGCTCGCCAGACGCAGGCCCGCCGTGTTGGCGCTGATCTGGAAGCTGAGCAGCCGTTGGCGGGTCAACACGTTATAGAGCTCGAAGACGATGTTGTAGCGGTCGGGACCTTGCGCCGTGAGCTGCCCGACGACGATGTAGTCGTTGTTGAGACGCCGCCAGTCGTCGAACGAGATCGCGCTGCCGAGATGCGGCTGCTCGATCATGTCCTTGCGCTCCATGGGCGCGAAGCGGCCGCTGCGACGCAAGTCGTCGCTGACCAGCTGCGCCACGTCGAACGGGGCAGCCGCGTCCGCGGGCGCCCCGAACGGCACGATCGCGATCGGCGTCGCCTCGGATTGGCCGCTCGTGATCTGCACGACGAATTCGGCCCGCGCCGCGGCACCGACGGTCAGCAAACCGAGCAGAAACAAAGCGCGGAACGGTTTAATCATTGGGCGTGAACTCGATGACGAAGACTCGGTGGAACAGGCTCGGATCCGGGGGGTCCGGCAATGGGGAGGCACGATATACCGCATTTTCGATCGATTGGCGAACCGCGGCATCGCCATTGCACTGCAAAACCCGTGCATTAGTGACCTCACCGCCGGGCACTTGGGTCACTTCGACGGTGCAATCGATACCGGAACGCGCCGAGGCCGGCTTGATCCAGGCATGCGTGATCCGGCTCTGCAGGCGGGCCTTGTATTGATCGCCGAGCGGGCCTGACTCGATCTGGGTCGCATGTTCTTCATCAGCGAGTTGTCTCTGCAGTTCCGCTTCACGCGCCGCGCGCGCCTTGTCGTCGGCGGCCTTCTTGGCATCGGCGACCCGCTTGGCCTCGGCGGCCTTCGCGTCGGCGGCTGCCTTGGCATCGGCCGCTGCCTTCGCCTCGGCGGCGCGCTTGGCCTCGGCGGCCCGCTCGGCGTCGGCCGCCTTGACCGCATCGGCGGCGCGCGCCGCCTCGGCTGCTTGTTTGGCGGCGGCGGCCTGTTTGGCGTCCCGGGTCTGCTTCGCCGCTTGGGCTTGCAGCAGTTCGGCGGCATGCGCCTGGTTCGCCGCGTCGGCCGCGGTCTTGGCTTCCTCGGCTGCCTTGGCCTGTTCAGCCGCTTTCGCCTGTTCGGCCTGCGTGGCCTCGGCCTGGGCAGCAGCGTCGGCGGCCGCTTTGGCCCGGGCCGCGGCTTCGACTTGGGCCGCGGCTTGGGATTGCGCGTCCTCTTGGATGCGTTGGGCGGCACGTAGCACGCCGATGTTGACCACGGTCGCGCTGACCGGGAACGCCTGCTCGCGCGGCGAGGAACGCGTGATGGAGAACCGGGTCGCGAGTATCAATGCCGCGACGAACAGCCCGTGCAGGAACACGGAAAACAAGACAGGCGGGCCATTTTCGCGGACGAACCCGCTCATCTACGGCGCTCCCGCGCCCGCTCCGTCGGCCGCGCGCGGCACGATGGGCTTGGTTTTCTCGGGATCTGTGAGAAAGCCGATCTTACTCGCGCCGGCTTTTTGCAGCACGACCATCGCCCGCACCACGTCGCCATAGGGAACGTTGGTATCGGCACGCACGAGGATCGGCGTCAGCGGGTCGCGGTGCAGGACCGCGCTCGTGCGGCTCGCAATGGTCGCCTCGTTGACGGGCTGGTCGCTCTTGCCGCCGCCGCCGATGTCGATATAGAGCCGGCCACGCGCATCGACGGTCAGGATCAAGGGCTCATGCTTGTTGAGAAACGTCGGATCGAGCGGCCGGGCCGCGGCGGTCGGCAGGTCGACCTTGACGCCTTCCTTGAGGAGCGGCGCCGTGATCATGAAGATGATCAGCAGCACGAGCATCACGTCGATGTACGGCACGACGTTGATCTCGCCCATGAGTTTACGGCGACGCGCGCGGGCAGCCATACCGATCAGGCCGCGGCGCCGCGCGCCGGTCCGTAGCGCTGCAGGATCGTCGCGAACTCTTCCATGAAGGTATCGAAGCGCAGTTCGAGACGGCTCACCTGGTCGGCGTAGCGGTTGTAGGCGACCACGGCCGGAATGGCCGCAAACAAGCCCATGGCCGTGGCCACCAAGGCCTCGGAGATCCCGGGAGCGACGGCCGCGAGCGTCGCCTGCTGCGCATTACCGAGATTGTGGAACGCGCTCATGATGCCCCAGACCGTGCCGAACAAACCGACGTACGGACTGGTCGAGCCCACGGTTGCGAGCAGCGCGAGGTTCTTCTCCAGACGGTCGAGTTCGCGCAGCTGCGCGACGCGCATCGCACGCTGCGCGCCCTCGAGCAACAAGTCGGACGGCGTCGAGAGCTGACGCAAGCGGCTGAACTCGCCGAAGCCGGACTCGAAGATGCTCTGCAGACCGGTACCCGCGCGACCCTTGGTTTCGATGCTGCGGTAGAGCGCGCCCAAATCGCCGCCCGACCAAAAGGCCGTCTCGAACTTACCCGCTTGATTGCGGGACTTGGCGATGATCCGGCCTTTGGCGAAGATCACGGCCCATGAGGTGATCGATGCCAGCGCCAAGACGAGCAGGACCGCCTGGACGACGGGACTCGCATCGAGCACCAGATCGACGACCGAAAACTCATTGCCCATGCCGCCACTCCGTGAACAGATCCTTCGGGATGGCACGCGGCTTCAGGCTGTCCGAATCGAGACAAGCCACGCGCGTGCCCGCATCGATCAGCTGCACATTCGCGCGCCATATCGTCTGCTTGAATTCGATTGTCGCACCGCCCAGACGTTGCAGTTCCGCCGTGACGGTAATTTCATCATCGAGCACCGCGGGTTGCAGGAAATCCACCGCAACGCTCGCGATCGCAAACTGCAGGCGCCGCCGCAGGCGCAACTCCTGTTGATTGACCCCGAGGTGGCGCAGCCACTCGGTGCGGCAGCGTTCCATGAATTTCAGGTAATTTGAGTAATACACCACGCCACCGGCGTCGGTGTCCTCCCAGTAAATTCTCTGGACGATTTTGAACGTTTTACTCATTTATATTCAATCACTTACGGCCACACAAACTCTGGGGTAACGTTGCGGTAGAGAGAAAACGCTTGTAGATGAAGCAAACGCTCATGCTGCGGGAACGTTTTCTACAAGCGCACGGCCGCTCCGTCATAGGCGCCCATTCGGTTCCTTGAACAGCGGCAGATTCGGGTCCCGTTCCCCCATCGGGTCCCGGGAGGGCGGCGCGAGACCGAAGTGCAGATACGCATGGCGCGTCGCCACGCGGCCGCGCGCGGTGCGCATCAGAAAGCCCTGCTGGATGAGGAACGGTTCAATGACGTCTTCGATCGTGCCGCGCTCCTCGCTCATGGCCGCGGCGAGACTGTCGACGCCGACGGGTCCGCCCTCGAACTTCTCGATGACGGTGAGCAGCAGCTTGCGGTCGAGCATGTCGAAGCCCTGCGGATCGACCTCGAGCATGTCGAGCGCGGCCAGGGCCACGGCCGCGCTGATCACGCCGCCTGCCTTGACCTCGGCATAGTCGCGCACCCGGCGCAGCAGGCGGTTTGCGATGCGCGGCGTGCCGCGCGAGCGCTCGGCGATCCGCTCCGCGCCATCGGGCTGCAGCTGCAGCTTCAAGATCGAGGCGCTGCGAATCACGATGTGGCGCAATTCCTCGGTCGAATAGAACTCGAGACGCTGCACGATGCCGAAACGGTCGCGCAAGGGCGAGGTCAAGAGTCCCGCCCGTGTGGTCGCGCCCACGAGCGTGAAGGCCGGCAGATCGAGCTTGATCGAGCGTGCGCCGGGCCCCTCGCCGATCATCAGATCGAGCTGAAAGTCCTCCATCGCGGGATACAGCACCTCCTCGACGACGGGACTCAGACGATGTATCTCGTCCACGAACAAGACGTCGCGCGGCTCGAGATTGGTCAACAAGGCGGCAAGATCGCCGGGCCGCTCGAGCACCGGGCCCGAGGTCTGGCGCAAATTGACCTTGAGTTCGTTCGCGATGATGTTCGCGAGCGTGGTCTTGCCGAGCCCCGGCGGACCGAAGATGAGTACGTGATCGAGCGCCTCACCGCGGTTGCGCGCGGCCGCGATGAAAATCTCCATCTGCGTCTTGACGTTCGGCTGGCCGACATAGTCGATCAGCGTCTTCGGGCGCACGGCCCGATCGACGACTTCGTCGTCGCGTCCGCCGGTCGCCGTGATGATCCGATCCTGTTCGATGCCCATCGCTATCCTTTCCCGGCGGCTTGCAGCGCGCGGCGTATCAGATCCGTCGTGGTCGCGCCCGGCTCCTCGGCGAGCCGCAGCAGGCGGGTGATCTCGGGTGGCTTGTAGCCGAGCGCGATCAAGGCGGCGAACGCCTCGCTTTGCGGGGAAGCCGGCGCCGCGAACGACGGCCCGAGATCGCCGCCCTGCGTCGAAGGCTGAAGTTTCTTGACGTTGTCGCGCATCTCGATGATCACGCGCTCGGCGGTCTTGCGGCCGATCCCCGGAATCCGCGTCAGCATCGCGACGTCCTCGGCTTCGATCGTGCGCAGAAAATCCTCGACGCTCGCACCCGAGAGGATGCCGAGCGCTAGCTTCGGTCCGACGCCGGACACTTTGAGCAAACCGCGAAACAAGCGCCGTTCGCCCTCCGAGCCGAAACCGAACAGCACGTGCGCATCCTCGCGCACGACGAGATGCGTGTGCAGCGAGACCGGCTCACCGACGGCCGGCAGGCCATAGAACGTCGACATCGGCGCCTCGACTTCATAGCCGACCCCACCGACGTCGACGAGCAGCGTCGGCGGATTCTTCGCGGCGAGGCGGCCCCGCAGTGACCCGATCATCCATGCCCCGCGGCACGCAGCATCGATGCGCGCACGCGAGCGCGCAGCGCATGGCAGACTGCCGCCGCGAGGGCGTCGGCGGCATCGGCCGCGACCGCACTCTCGAGTTTCAGGAGACTGCGCATCATCAGCTGCACCTGACCCTTCTGCGCATTACCCGAACCGACCACGGCCAGTTTGATCTCGCGCGGCGCATACTCGAAGACTTGGGCCTGCGAGTCGGCGGTAGCGCAAATGGCGGCGCCGCGAGCCTGGCCGAGTTTTAGGGCGCTATCGGCATTGCGGTTCATGAACACGCGCTCGATCGCGATTTCCTGAGGTCGATATTCGGCCACGATCGTCTGCATGCAGCGGAAGATCTCGCACAGACGCACCGCGAAATCCAGCCCCGTCGTGCGGATCACGCCGCTGGAGACGTAGCTCAAGCGGGGACCGACCACGTCCAGCACACCGAATCCCGTGCGCTGCGACCCCGGATCGATGCCGAGCACCCGCACTCTCTGGTTTGCCATCCCGCGTATGATACCGGCAATGGTTTGCTAAACCCACCCACACCGTCGAGCCCGAACCCCCGTGGAAACCACCGCCAGCACCCGCATCTCGACCCGCGCACCGGTCCTGACGGCGTTCGCCGGAATCCGGGAGCTGATCGTACCGCCCGAAGCCGAAGCCGTGCGCACGGCCGCCCTGGAGGTGGCGGAAATCGTGCGCCAGCTCGATGCCGATGACGACGTGGTAGTCGCAGCGATGTTGCGGCCCCTGCTCGATGCCGGCCTGCTCGCGCGAGAATCCGCTGAGCGGCACTACGGGTCCGCGCCAACGCGGCTCGCGCGCGAATTGAACCAGTGGGGCCATTTCGGCCTGCCGCCGGACTGGACGCCCGAGCGCGGCCTCGAGGGCTCGCAGGCGGAGGCGCTGCGCAAGATGCTGCTCGCGGTCGTCGGCGACGTACGACTCGTGGTCGTGCGCCTCGCCGAGCAGCTGCAACGCATGCGCTCGGCCAAGCACCTCGCCGAGCCGATGCAGCGCAAGCTCGCGATCGAAACGCGCGAAGTGTTCGCACCGCTCGCGAACCGGCTCGGTGTCTGGCAGGTCAAGTGGGAACTGGAGGATCTGGCGTTTCGCTACCTGCAGCCGCTCGACTACAAGCGCATTGCCACGGCATTGAAGACCCGCCGCTCCGAGCGCGAACGCTACATTGAGGAACTGAAGAGCGAGTTGCAGTGTGCCCTGCTCGCGGCGGGCATCGGTGCGCGCATCGACGGCCGGCCGAAACACATCTTCAGCATCTGGCGTAAGATGCAAGCCAAACAACTCGCATTCGACCAGCTCATGGACATTCGCGCGGCGCGCGTGCTCGTCGATACGGTGGCCGAATGCTATGCCGCGCTCGGTATCGTGCACTCGCTGTGGCAGTTCATTCCGGGCGAGTTCGACGATTACATCGCGACCCCTAAGGACAATCTCTACCGCTCGATCCACACGGCCGTGATCGGCCCGGGCGGCGAACCGATCGAAATCCAGATCCGCACGCACGAAATGCACGCCAATGCCGAACGCGGCGTCGCCGCCCATTGGCGCTACAAGGAGGGTGGCCGCGGCGATCAGGCCTACGAGCGCAAAATCAACCAATTGCGCAGCCTGCTCGCGCCCGTCGAGGGTGGCGAGACCGAACGCGACTTCCTCGATCGGGTCCGCGTCGACCTCTTTCAGGACCGGGTCTACGTGCTCTCGCCGCGCGGCGAAATCGTCGACGTGCCGGTCGGCGGCACGCCGCTGGACTTCGCCTACCAGGTGCACACCGACCTGGGCCACCGCACACGCGGTGCCAAGGTCAACGGCCGCATGGTGCCGCTCGACCATCAGCTCAAGAACAGCGATACGGTCGAGATCGTCACGGGCAAGACGCTGCAGCCCTCGCGGGACTGGCTCAGCCCGCAATCGGGCTACCTCGCGAGCCCGCGCCATCGCAACAAGGTGCGCGCCTGGTTTCGCAAGGAAAACGCGACCGAGAACAAGGCCGAGGGGCGCGCGCTGTTCGAACGCGAACTGCAGCGCCTCGGCGTCGGCACCGTGCCGATCCCGGAATTGCTCGCCGAATTGAAACTGCCGACGACCGAGGCGTTGCACGAGGCGCTCGGGCTCGGCGAGGTCAGCGTGGCCCAGGTCGCCGGTGCGATTCAGCGGCTATTACATGCGCGAGAGGGCCAGAAGGAACCGCCGCATCGAACACGCGCGGCGGTCGAACGCGAGCCCGAGATCGAAGTCCAGGGCATCGGCGACCTCCTCTCGACCTACGCGCGCTGCTGCAAGCCCGTGCCACCCGAAGCCATCGTCGGCTACATCACGGTCGGCCGCGGCGTCAGTATTCACGCCCAGTCCTGTGCGAATCTCGCCCGCTTGAGCGCGAAGACACCGGCGCGCGTGCTCGCCGTCGCCTGGGGCGGTCATGGCAGCGGCGAGTTTCCGGTGGACATCGAGATTCAGGCTTTCGATCGACGCGGACTCGTGCGCGACGTGAGCGCCGCGCTCGCCGATGAGAAAATCAGCATCCAAGGCATGACCACGGTCACCGACAAGCGCGACAATATCGCGCGCATGCAAATCGGAATCGCCATTACCGGCCTGCCGCAATTGTCCAAGGTGCTCGCACGGATCGCGCAATTACCGAATATCGTGAGCGCGCGCCGGAGGAAGTAGCCCCGCGTTCGCGGCGGTGCCCAACTGGGGTGCGCAGCCGGCACCGACCGATGAGCGCAGGTCGCCCGGTGGACAGGCAGCCGCCCACGAGCGAGACTACGCGCCATTGGAAAATATCGAGCGAGCGCAATCGATGTCGACCCTGGTACAGCTGCCCTACACCGTGATCCGGTGAACGCAACACCGGTTCGCAACGTCGTCTTCGACGTCGGCGGCGTGCTCCTCGATTGGAATCCACAGCGCGTGCTGGCGCAGTTCTATCCCGACCCCGCATTGCGCCGGCACGTGGGCGCCGCCCTGTTCGGTGGCACCGACTGGATCGATTTCGATCGCGGTACCCTCAGCGAGACCGACCTGCTCACCGCCCTCGTCACGCGCTCCGGCCGGCCAGCGCCGGAGATGAAAGACTTGTTCCTCGCGCTGCGGGCTTCGCTGACGCCGAAGACCGATACGATAGGCTTGCTCGAGACGCTGCACGCACGCGGTATCCCGCTCTACTGCCTGTCGAACATGGCGGATTCGATTTACGCCCATCTGGCGCCCCAGCACGGTTTTTGGGCGCGCTTCCAGGGCATCGTGATCTCGGGTCAGATCCAGTTGCTCAAACCGGAGCGGGCGATCTACGAGTATCTTGTGACGCGTTACGGACTGAACGCCGCGGAAACCGTGTTCCTCGACGACATCGAAGCGAACGTGATCGGGGCGCGTGCCGCAGGGCTGCAGGCCCTGCAGTTTCACGATGCGGCCGACGCGGAGCGACAACTCGCGGACCTGCTCGTACCTGCCCTGAGCCGTTGAGCCTGGACCCGACGCCCCAATTCCTCAGCCGCGTACCCGGTTGCAGTTGCCGGGCACTGGCCGCAGTGCACATTCAATTTCTGCAGGCGGATGCCGCTACAAAGGCGAGCGATTGGCCGTCGGGCGGTACCTTGCGATGCAAACGATTCGAAATTTGGGCGCCAGCGTGGCGTTTCTGCTGTGCTGCATCGTGTGCAGACCCGCGGTCGCGCAGGTACTGGCGCAGATCCAATTGGTCGGATATTCCACATCCTCGCTGAGCGCTACGGCCGCGACGTCGTACTCGGTCACGGTGCCGGCCGGCGTGCTCGTGGGAGATTTTCTGTTGTCCGTGGACAGCAACAATCCCGGCACCGGGGGCGCCGGGCCGACGGGCTGGACTTTTCTGGCCAGCAACATCACCACCAGCCCAAACGTCGTCGGGTACTCGCTGTGGTACCGCATCGCCACCTCGGCAGACGTCGCCGGCTCGACGACCTACACATGGACCGTCACGGGCTCGAGCCGCGTCGGCGGTGCGATCATCGCTTTCCGCGGGGTCGACAACAGCAATCCGGTCGTCGCCTACAACACCGTCGCGAATACCGCCTCCAGCAAGTCCCGGATCGCGCCCTCGCTGACGCCGGGCGTCGCCAACACCACGCTCGTGGCCCTGTATTCCGCGGCCGACGGTACCGCCGACACGCCCTCGGCGCCGAGCGGGACGACGCAAATCTTTGCCGCCGGAACCGCGGACGGCGCGAACGGACTGTTCCTCAGCGCCTTCTACGAGCGGTTCACCGCCGCCACCGCCTCCGGTACTTTCGTCAGCACGTCGAGCTCGATCAGCGCCGAAAGCGTCGGCGGCACCGTGTCGCTGCAGCCCGCGACCGTCTCTCCATCGGCCTATTGGCATTTTGATGAAAGTGTCTGGACCGGCACCGCCGGCGAAGTCATCGATTCGGGTGGCAGCGCCTATAACGGCGTGGCCGCCCACTCAGCGACGCCTGCCGCCGTTTCGCCCGCCTTGAGCGGTTCTCCCGGCACGTGCTCCTACGGCGCGTTCAATGGCTCGACTCAATACGTCGAGATGCCGAGTTCGCTGCCGCACGTGGGCAACGAGTTCACGCTCACCGCCTGGATCCGGCCGACCGCGAATCAGGTGGGTCGCATCTGGCTGGACGACGAGAACTACAACGGCTACGGACTGAGTTTTTATGATTCCGGATCGGCCAAGCTGCGAATTTACAGCCGGCAGCCGTCCACGGTCTATGTCGATTCGAACATCACGCTGTCGCTGAACACCTGGTATTTCGTGGCCCTGGTCTCGGATGTCACTGTGGCACAGGGGTGGTACCTGATTATTTTCGACAGCGCCGGGAACAACCTCGACACGGTCAGCCTGTCCCGCAGTTCCT
>Ga0209208_10008660_pt1 | contig 13529 bp, 9 predicted proteins | sample S1TSphfallax_3_FD_187694 | JGI IMG/M metagenome (GOLD analysis project Ga0209208, IMG submission 187694) | Host-associated microbial communities from peat moss isolated from Minnesota, USA - S1T2_Fd - Sphagnum fallax MG (SPAdes) (version 2) | ecosystem: Host-associated > Plants > Peat moss >...
CCGCGCTCGCTCTGTTGTTGTGAGAGAGAGAGAGAGAGAGAGAGACACACACACACACACACACATGTCATTTGTTATGACCTCTGGCTGATGCCAAAAAAGCACATCACAGTATTGCGGAGTTGAGTTCTGTTGAAGTTTGCGTCACAGGACGAGTGTGCTTTTTGGGAGTGCTAAGTTGTATATAACATTGCGTTCTTCAGTAGTGAAGACACGATAAGCTAGAAAATGTGAAAGGAAGAAAGTCTTCCTAGAATCCATACGTTACGAGAGCTTGCGTTTTTTCTTGGGGTGGGGGGAGAGGGAGTGGGGGGTTTCTTTCTTTTTTTTCTTTCCCAAAGGAATTTACCTTTTTCAAGAGTTCCATCATCTTGAAGTTCAAGAGTCTGGAGGCACAAACACCCACTTCTTCTTCTTTTGGGTGTGTTCTTGAATTGCTATAATTTTGCAAGCTGAAGAGTTGTGCAGAATTGGTTTGGGATGGTGTTGAGGTAAACGGACTCCCATTTGGACATCAAGGTACTAGTGGGTTTCCTCCTCTTGTGGATTGTTTTGTTTTGTATGTTGGGGTTGTTTTCTTTTTCTTCAGTATGATTTGTGGAAGAGGTTTGTTGTGGGTGGGCATCGAGAAAGATTTTTTTGCTTGAATATGATAACTAATCTTCATCTTCCACAAGGCAGCAAGCGGTCCCAGCTTACCAGATGCTTTTGTTGTTTGCAATTGTTGGGGAGCTGCCAGGAGCTAGGAGAAACTTGAAGAAGAATTCCGCGGTAGCTACTTACTACTATTATAGATCACAAGGATGGATCGGATATTGGGGACAACATTGCTGCACTTGGAAATTTCAGTTGGAAACCTGCTGGAATTTGCAGTATTGCCCATAGCAAAGGTGTTGGTGTTATGCGGTTTTGGCTTGGCCATGGCCAGTCGTTACATCAACATCCTGCCGGCGCACTCTCGTCGGTTGCTCAGCAAGGTGTACATCTTCTTCACCATGCAGCTCTCATGCAGACCCCTCCAGCTTCTCTTGGTTACTAAGCCTGGCTCAGTTTAGAAATTTCTTTCTGCAAAGAATTAAACAGTAGATGATGGTTAGCTTTAGCATGGGCTGTTAATCAAGAGAAGAAATGCCCTTCATGTCCTTGTCCTTGAACATCTCTTCTTTCTTTCTGTCTCAGACTTCACCTTGTTGCTGAAGCTCTCAGAAAGGGCTTTGTCACTGATCATCATCATCATCCATGGAGATGGGGTTGTGGGTTTGTTCCAACCAGTTGAAGTCGCACTAGAAAAGCTGAAAGCTGATCTCAACACGTGATCATCATCCATGGGAGATGGGGTTGTGTGTGGTTGTTGGGGGGTGGGGACACGCAGCTGGTGTTTTCTCTGTTTTTGCCATGCCTGATTTTTACTCAACTGGGGAAGGCTGTCAGTGTGGAGAAAATACTTCAATGGTGAGTGACTTGTGAGCTCTCCCTGCACTTCACATTTACAAGAATTTTTTCCAGCATTCTCTGTAGGGAAAAGAGTGGAAACCTCTGAAAAATTAAAGTTGAATTAGCAAAACATAGGGGAAGCTCTCCAAGGGAAGTGTAGTGGGACCGATATATTTCCATGTTTTATTCTAATTTTCCCATTGTGAAACAGAGGGATCATTGTATTTTCTCATTGTCAAACAAACAATTTCATGTTTGAATTCAAGTTCTTCTTGATGGTCCCCACAGGGAATCTTAAAAAAGATTTCTTGTGATTTTTTTGAACCTGGGTAGCTTGGAAGTCTCATATAATTTTGCTAAGTCCTTCAGATTGTTCTGAGAACATCTACCTACCAGGCTGAATTTCAGATTGCACACAGACACATACAGTCTTGAAGTGATCATCCTACAAGTAGAGCTAATGAGCTTGACTTGTGAAGAGAAGGATGGGAGGGCTTGAATTGCTATTATTCCTACAGAAATGAAATTCCATTAAGCATGCTACTACAGGTCAGAGAGGAAAGTAGAAATTTTTAAGAATCCTGCTATAATTTGGCAAACCTGCTTCTGGAACTGATTGTCCAAATATGGCGATTTCAGGAAAAAGAAATTTACTCAAAATCTAGCAACTTTGGCATATTTTTTCCACAAAAATCCTTCATATGAATAACACTGGATTTTATTTTTTTGTCACCAAGTGTTGATAATTTTCCCTTAAAAGAAACGCTGGAAAAGATCTTGGATGGGTGAGCAGCCTGGTGAAACAACCACTTTCAAATCTCACAGTATAATTTTGGGTCAGGCAATAATTACTGAGGACTCTCATGCAATGAGTTTTCAAGTTTTTCCTTTCTCCTGGTAAGTGCTTGGATTTGGATTGTTATGGAGCTCAACATGTGTGGTGCAATTGGTTGGTTGGCACAGGTGGTTCATTCCAGTAAATATTATACTTGGAGCTTTTTTGGGGTGCTTAATTGGCTATGTGATGGCACTCATTATCAAACCACCTCCACAATTTTTCAACTTTTTCATCATTATGATTGGCATAGGTAAGCAAGCAAGATGGTTTTGGATCCCCAAGCCTCTGATGGTTAGCACAAACATAAAGGATTTTTTTTGGGTTTGTTTTATTGGCTATCTTCAACCACTTCTCATAATTCTTAGAACCGAACAGCCTGAATTCAGATAACTAAACTTCTTGAATTATCTTCTGACTTCCAAGAGAAATCATGCACAAGACACAACACCACCTGAGAAGTACCCAACAGCCTCTGGAAGCATGCTTAATGTTACAATACTATTTAAAGTTCTCCGAACAGAACACAACATGATTCACTCCCAAATTTTCAAGTCCTTCAAAGTGCTCAAGCTATACTCTGATGCACAGTTTTTGTTCCTCAAAATTTGTGATTGAATCAATAGAACAAGATGTACACACAGTCTTTTTTCTATGAATTGTTTGATGTCATCTATTGCAATAGCATACATCACACTTATTGCTCACAATGAGAGGCTGAGTGTATAGCTGCCATTCTCTTCTCTTATTAATTGGACAGGGAATATTGGCAACATACCACTAGTGATCATAGGAGCAATATGTCGAGACAATAACAATCCATTTGGGATGGATCCTGAAGCTTGCAATTCAGAGGGTGTGGCATATATCTCTTTTGGCCAATGGGTATGTTTGTGTTCCTGTTTCTTTGTCGTTTCTTTTAGCACTCTTCTTGTCATTGAGGTTTTGTTGGGCTAGCCGGCATCATGGTCACATGGCTCCTGAGTTTTGCTTTTGGTTTCTAAGATCTAAAATTTCTGTAAGCTTATTATTAGGTCATTTCTCAGGCCAACTTTAAATCCATAAAATGCAGAAGTTCTCTAGTAGGTGCTTATGAAGATTATTGATCATCTTTGAGATTGGGAGTATGTAATGCATTCTGTGATCCTTCAGGCTTCCAATATTCCAAGAGGCAGGCACTTCCATCTGTAATTGGGTTCTGAGATGATGTGAGTATGTTTTGCAGGTTGGGGCTGTAATAGTGTATACCTTTGTGTATCACATGTTGGCACCACCAAAAGGTGCCAATTCCTTAGAAAGAAGTGGGGGATCATGTTCTGACATTGATATAAAAGTGGAGAGCATGAACTCAGACTATGCTAATGGATATTCGGACACAATTGTGATAGATGATGTCAAAAAAGAAGATTCCATAGTGGTCCCCCTATTGCTCCCTCAATCTTCTGATATCTTGCCCAAGGTCAGAGTTACAAACTCTTTCATTAACACCCAATTGATTGGCAATTGTAGTGCATGTCAATCAGGCTTGATTCTGCAATAGGAGTTGGACAAAGTCCAGAAACCTGTCTCTACTTTATGAGCTTTCTGCTCAGAAGAGCACCCATTAAGCTGTAAGGAATGACCGGTTTCTCACATTTGTTTTATAATCGTTTGCTTTTAGATCTCAGGAGGATGGCTAACATACTTGGCTCAATCAAACTTGCAACATATTTTCCAGCCTCCAGTTGTTGCTTCGGTATGTTACATCAAATTATGCTGGCACCACAATCTCATTTGGCCCATAACAATCTCAAAATGCCACTTGTAAAAGTTGTGCTCAACACTGAGTTGTCTTCCATCTGCCCACATAGTAAAAGATTGACCATCTAGGAAAGCTTGAACTGACAACAAGACTGGGTGAAATTGGAATTGTGCAGTTCTTGGCATTGGTGATGGGCTCAGTACCATTGTTAAGAAATCTCATGTTTGAGGAACATTCGGTCTTTTTCTTCTTCTATGACAGCCTCAATTTGTTGGGGTAAATATGGACCTAAACCTTTGTAGCTTGAAGGGCACTCCGCATCTATTGAAAATGCACTTGTTTTCACTTTTAAGAGACACTGTATTTGGGTACTGACATTGTGCAGAAAATGTCCACTGAAATTGAACTAAACTGTTCTTTTGACTGTCTGGGTTTTTGCAGGGGAGCAATGGTCCCTTGTATTATGTTGGTCTTGGGTGGCAATTTAGTTGGTGGTGAGTTTTGCTATCAGAATTTTCACCCACTTGAAGCATTCCTTTATTTGCATGTACCATCTCTTGCCTCGAGCAAATGGACTCAACCTCCATGACTGCAGGACATCAACAATTTGTTACTATACATCATAAAACTTCTCGTTTATTGAGGGGTGTTGTGAAGAGATTGATCAGTCTTGCATTGGACTTGCTGCAATCCAAGGAAATTATGCATGTCCCTCCTAGGTCCAAATCACTAAATTATGGAATCGAAATGCAGGACCTGGAAGTTCACAGTTGGGCATACGGTCAACAATCGCAATTACATTCACGAGACTGTTTTTGTTGCCACCAGTAGGAATAGTGGTAGTTCTCACAGCTGACAGATTGGGGTTTCTTCCACCCAACGACAAAATGTTCCAGTTTGTGCTCCTCATGCAGCAGTCTATGCCTACTTCCATACTCGCAGGTAACTTCTACACATGTGTGATTTCTTATATGATTTGGGGAGCTCTGAATCGTGATGAAGTATTTATTCATTTCTGTCACACATGTTAAGATGATTGATTGAAGTGCACCCATGCAACACCAGCTGAAGTGGTCAGTCTGAATGAGTTTTTTGCAATCTTGGGTGTTGATTAAGTTTGTCATTTTTGGTGTGTGACAGGAGCTGTGGCCAATCTCCATGGGCATGCAGAAAAAGAAGCATCTGCAATACTGTTTTGGGAGCATATTTTTGCAGTTATTTCACTGACTTTTTGGCTCATTCTGTACCTTAGAATTCTCTTCTAATCTGTGAGGAGGTCTGTGACCACTAGGCAGGCCTTTCCTGTTGAATTCCCATTTTTTTCTGGGACCTTTTACTGTACAGTATTGTACCATATGACAAAAATTTAGGGTTAGAAACAGCCTTGCTGAATTATGTGGAAATGAGCATGGCTTTGCTCCAATCCAACCATTAGTTTTCTACATTATACCATTTACAGAGTCATCTGGGGCTCCAAAATCACTCGAGGAAACTATGAATTGACCTTTTTTCGAGGGAGCAGTTCTTCAAAGCAAATCGCCAATGAATTGTTAAAGTTGATGAAATAGTTTTGTGATAGATTATTGAAGATGATTGTGGATTAGAATATTCACCATGAGAAGAAGTTAGATTCAATCTGTTATCACCACAAGAAGTATAATAAAAGGTCACAGGTGAAATGGTAATTGGAAACTATATGAATACTTGGAGGTGGAAATGTTGTGGAGGTTTGAACAATTGTCGGCCTCAAAGAGTAGCCAATGCAAATATTCATTGTCTATAAATGCAACCAGTAGGCTGCATTTGAGATCAGGGTGCTTTTTTTTGGGGTTTTGGTTCTTTCAATTTTGTGATGTAGCCACACTAGCAGTCATCCACAAGAGCGTTTAGCCAAATTTGGCTACAGGTCATAGAACAATAGAAAATTTTAAGAATCCTGCTATATTTTGAGAACATGCTGCAATCCTATTGTCTAAATATGATGATTTTAGAAGGAAAAAAAAAGGCTTGAAATTTGGCTACTTTGTGATTCACCCCTGAGCCAGGGTTTCTTTCAAGGATTTTGTGATGTAGCCAAGGTGGCAATCATTGAGAAATTCATTTAGCCAAATTTGATTACATACTAGATATGAAAGTTGAAACAAAGCAGCATCCATTTATATTCTTTGCTATACTTATCATAAAAAACTGAAAATTTGGAAAAATTTCTTCAAAATCTGGCAAAATTTGGGCGATTTTTCTCTGAATAATGTCTTTCGGATAGGTTGAAATCGTATTTTCAGGTTGAAATTTGCCAAAAATTTGTCCTTGACAAAATTTAAAAAACAGCCCCAACCTCCTCATAAATAGGAGGTGAACATTTGACATGTAGTTTGTTATCTTCACTTGTATTGCATGCACAAAGTCATCATCTCATGCAAATGTAACCTTCGCACAACTAAGATGAGCATTATATGCAATGGACAGTCAACTAACTTCAACTCAGTGTTCCATAAAAATTAAATGCATGAAGCACAAATATTTCAAGTTAAAAAGCAACTTGATACAACATTGACATCCAACACTTCAGTGCAACTCTTTCACAAAAATTATTTGTACAAGTTAGCAGTGGAATTTTTTTTGTCACCAGTGGCAAAACTTCACCAAAAAGAATGCCTTCGGGAATTGGTTTGATTATATCAAATTTGCATATCTTTTCTGTTTAGGGTTTAGCCATGTAGCAGAGTATGGTGTCTATGCTAAGTTTAGATGCACAAACTGGACCGGAATCATTTGTGCCATGATCTGGAAAGCGAAGAAACTATCTCACAACACTGAATGCACACAGACTTGAAAATTAGAAACTGCTTTCAATTGAGTATGACATTTATGCCATGATCTGGACAGGGAAGAAAGTATCAAACAACACAGACTTGAACCTTAGAAACTACTTTCAATGCAGTGGGAAAGGCATACGACTTCTCAGCTAGTCAGTACATGCCTTGGTCTTCCAACAGAAGAAGCCTATGCTATCTTTGATGAACTTCATAAGAGACCAAGACATTGGAAACCTCAGTAATCTGAATAAAATTGAAGTATCTGTTGTTTTTCACAATGTGCAACTTAGACATACTACTGTCTGTGCAGTGATAATGGTCCAGGTAAGAAGCTGGTATATATTATCAGCAGGATTCCATTAGTTGTGCTGAGTGATATGCAAGACATTGATCATGACATACTGTAGAACCTACTAGGAAGATTGTTGCACCAAACACCATCAGACTCCTGCAATGCCCAATTGATAAGAGCAGGAACATGGCAGAGACATGTGCAGCACCTTCAAATTCAGAAATCCTCCCAGTTGGAAACCCATGACCTCCTACATCACCGCAGAGCATCAGCATGTGTGGTCCATAAGGATGACCAAGACTTGCACTGTTTAATGCAATCTGGGATTGATGAAGCTCACATCCCTACTCATAGAAGACTATGTGCACCCTAATGAATGGACAATGTTAACAATTTGCTGATGAAGAGGGCTACATGTGGGCTGTGTCAATTGCAGAGTCCAAGGGTAGACCACCAAAGATTCCCAACCAAGGGCACAAAATCACAAATCCTTGGATCAAGTGCTCATGAAAATTGCTAGTGAAATTGCACACATGCATCATCAGAAGAATTGCACTCTTTATTGAGTACTCATCCTAATGATGGCATTTCCATTCCATCTTAAAGTCTTTTCTTTTACCCAGGTCTGTTTGGATTTTTATAACATTTTCTTCAGGGTAGCAGAGATGTAGCTCAGTCCCTCTTTCCTTGCTACCAGCAGCATCCAGATCATGCCCGTCTTGTCAGTACCTTAAGGTCCATTGGCAGTGTGTGTGATTTGCCTGTTTTGGAGGAAAGAAACACCACCAGGGCATCCTTGTTCTTCCTTTGTCACAATTGGCCAGATCTCACCCTGAGCTCCTCTGAATCTGCAAGAGGCAGCAGACCAAGTTCCCAAAAGAAAATGTACAAGGTAAGATTTAAGATTCCAGAGGTCTCTTGCGCTTTGCAGGCATTAGGGCTTGCATCGCAGGTGGCAGAACCTCTGGTACCTTTTCTGGGACAGAGGATTTGAGTTTGCTCACCCATCCACCATTTGCAGCATCCCATGGGGACTTGGGTTCAGGGTTGAGGTCTTTCTTTTTCCTGCTGGCCTTCTTGCCTTTGGAACTTCCTTTCTTAGACTTGGAATTGGAGGATCCTCTTCTCCCTTCTCCTTGGCTGTAGAAAACTTCTGTTGTTCAAGAGTCGGAGAGCTTTTGAATGGCATAGGGATCCGCCTGCTGCTGCTGCTGCTGCTGCTGATGGTGCTGTCATTCCACAGAGGAGATCGTCGTGTAGTGCAAACTTTGGCCATGCGCCCAAACTTCCTGCACTTCAGGCACTCATCTGGGTGTCCAGAGTATAGAATCTTGTGCGGAATGGTGGCGTCCAGACGGTTGTTCTCATCGAGAGATGGGATTCGTATATAACCTGGGAGGCGACCGATTTCCGCCATCGCCACGGTGATCCTCGGGCCCCACTCCAGGCCGACTGTGATCACCGGGCCCGCTAGCCTCGTGAAGTAAACCTCACGCTCATCAATGTCCAGCACCTCCCCGATTGCGCTTGCGATCGTCGTCAGATCAGCTTCGTTGCAGAAAATGCCGCTTAGATCAGGAATCTGAAGACCTTGAGCGCAGGTGTGCAGCCAATCGATCTCCCAATCATCCATTTGCGAGCTCTTTCTGCCTCAACTGCCTCACAAACCTCCGCCGCAAACCTTGCTTCCCTTCCTGTCTTGATGCATGGAGCGCTCAAAGAAGGAGAGCGTGCTCTCTCGGTCCTGCTGGAGAAGTTCCCTGCAAGTCCGCAACGCAATTCCTCCATCCTCTTCCCTGCATCATTCCCTGCATCATCTACAGACAAGCTTGTAGGTAGAATCGGAGATGGGAGAAAGGGAAATGGGCGTACGTCGTCGTAGCGCAAAGAAAAATCATCTGCGGAACCGGACTTCTCCAGGGCGAACATTCTTGCTTGAATATGCAGGCTGAGCACTTCCTCCCCGATTCACCAACTTTGTTTCCGCTAGCTTCCTCTCGCACCAGCTGCAACAGCCATGGCCTCTCCAGACAAGCGCCGTTCCCGCCACTCAAAACCTAAGACCCCCGGTTTACATGAGAGCCCAGGTCCAATTTAAAAACGGAGTAGACCAATCCTATTGGCTAAGAACTTAAAATTGGGCCCAAGTGAGTTTTTAAATTTTTTTAATTCATTTTTTAACCATCATAACCATTGGACCAAAATTGTCATTTTCAGAAATGGAGTGTAGCAAGAAGCCAGAAATGTTTTGTAGTCTAAAATTATTAGGATACTTCAAAAGTGAGAAAAATAATTTAAAAAGAAAAAAAGTGTCAAGAAATGTGAGAGTAAAGAAGAAAACAAAAATTCAAACTCTTGCATAGGGAACTTAAATGATGAACTTTAAAAAGAAAGGCGAGAAAATCAAATTTTGAACCTATAATCGGACCCCAAAAGTTTACATAACTTAAGCCCAATTCATAAAATAGTATAATTTATGACTTTGTTGAGTCCAATTGTTGTGCCAAAACATTCAATCTTGGGCCCATGAGCAATTAAGCCCAGGCCCTCATGTAAACCGGGCTTAAAAACCCTTTTTTGTCCCAAAAATAAAATAAAATTCTCGTGTTACCAAGGGTTTCGGGTTTTTAGGCCCTAAATTGGAATTTGGACAAGTTTTTTTTTAAATTATTCTTGCAATTATTTGAAAATTGGAACTAGAGGTTGCTAAAAAGTCAAATTTATTATTTTTTGCATGCTTGTAGAGACGGTGGAGCTATGTGTATGTACTACACGTATGTATAATATCATTTATTTCATAATTCCTAGTGCATTAATGCAAAAAATGAAAGGGGCTATAATTTGCACCATTGTGAGTGTTTACTTTCTTCCTCAAAATTTTAGCATATGTAAGCAAAGATGGAATAATCATGCGGAGGTCTTATGAATATTTCTAGTATTGTTTTTTTCATACCTTTTGATGCATTAGAGTAGAAAGGTAAAAAGACTAATTATGCCAAATTATGAATATGTTGTTTTTTTTCTTGCCAAAGATTCTAAAATTTCTAAATTGCATGCACCTTGTGATATTAATTAGACTATCAACATTGCAATTACTAAATATCTCATCACATTTGCAACTCTTGTTGAAACCTTGTATGATTATTCAATTCTTATTATTGGATATTTAATCCTTCCTCCAACATTCTCAAGTATTTGAGATCAAATTCAATTTGTTTCCAAATTTACTAATGATGGTTGTATTATCATCTTAAGTTTGTCATGTTGTTGGGAGTCACTTGTCAATTATGAAGATATTTCTTGGCTTGTTGTTGGACATGATAATCTTAATTTCTCATGGCAAATAGTCTTTTCAAATGTGATGAACAAGAAATTTTTGGACCTTGTGAGGTTTATATTACATCATCACAAACTTCCCATCCATAAAGAAAATATTCCATCCTACTTATATTTGTTTTAAACACACAACATCGATGTGCAAAAAGTATGAATGCATGAAAGAACAATTTTCACACAATTTCCATCAACAAATTGTGGGATGGGAAGTTTGTGATGGCCATCTAATTTTGATGGCACTGCAAATTTTGCTCTTGATGTTAGCTTTGATCATTTCAAATGAGATTTTATATAACTTGAAATGGAAGCAACTTTGAAGGTTGTTATAGCAAATTATTTTTTCTTTCAAGGACATTGCGCAAAGAATTGATTGATGTAATGAAGATGCAACCAATTTAAAATAGGTTTGAAAATTTGGTGATGGTTTGATTGATTTGTTATTCACATTTTTTTCAATTGCAAGAAAAAGAATGGAAGCAATATCATAATGAAACATTGGTATAATTATTTTGTGCCATAGGGAAAATTATAAGAGCTAGACTTGAGTAAAGAAATGTGAAAACAAGCCTACATGTTGAAAAATGATACATTTTGGATTATCCATGCTTTTAAAAATATATGTTTCTTGCAGTATTATAGTTCAATGAATTAGAGTTATGGGTGTGGGATGGAAACATAAGGTTATTGATGTCTTTAGGCTTGGTCAAAATGTGCTTAGTCTTGTTGAATTTTTCATGTTTCAAATTGATAGGCATGATTGTAAATTTCTATGTCTTGCATTTTATGTGACACATGATAAATTTTGTGTCTACGGATTTCGAGATATGTACAATTTATGTATGTTCAATTTCAAGATTTATTTTACATCACAAACTTCCTATGCCACAATTTGGTAATAAATATCATGTGAAATTTATTTTTTATAAGTTTGTATTGTCCAAACATGGATGCTACATATTGTTTAGACATGACATTTATGTTTAGATACTATGAATATACATTTTTAAAAAAATTGAATATATGTATAACACTTATGTTTAGATAAATGTGCACAACATCCATGTTTAGACAATACTTCTAGATGTACAACATGCATGTTTAAACCATATGAATACTATTATCTTCATTTATTATGAAATTTTGCATGAATATTACTATTAAATCATGGCCCAAGAAATTTGTGATGCAATCACCTTGAAAAGTATACATGTATGCTTTGTTGAATGATCTTCAAAAAATCATAAAACCAATTTGAAGCATTGTCAACTTAAGAAAATATTATGTTCAATTATTTATTATGACAAGGAATTTTTTTTTCATGTCGAAATGCACTTTTGTTCATTTCCCAAGTTGGTTCTTTAATTAAATAAGAAGGTCCACATCTTTTATTTCCACATCTTATATATGGAATCTTAAAAAAACTTTGTGTGGTAAATGATTTTTATTTAATTTGTCAATTTTATTTTTAATCTACAAAATTTGTAAATTCAATTGGTTTTTATTTTAAGCACATTTTTTTGACAATGACATTCCAAGGCAAAAGTTCATTAGGAGTTAATGTATCAAAACCATTGCCAAATGGTTGAAGTTGATGGTCCAAGTATGTAATAAAATGCAATAACATTGTTGTTAAATGCTTCAATGTAACATGGGAGTTCCTATACACATATATATGAAATTTATTGGTCATTGTTCCATCAAAAGATTCATGAATTATGACATTGATGATGATGGTATTGCAATGACATTTCCAAAATTTTGCTCACATTATACCTAACATTAGGAGGGATGTGAGTTGGAAAGTTGTTTTGAATTATGAAAAATAATGTTTTGAAAAAACATAAGGTTTCAAGAAAAATTTGATTAAATTGGTTCCCAATTATATTCAAACCACATCATTTTTAGGCTTATTGTTTTGAGAATTAACATTATCATTTGCCAAGGTGAACAATACACAAAATGTTCATAATTTTGGAAAAATCAAATGTTTTATTTCACAAGTGCATTTGACACACCCTCAAACTCCTTGAAATATTCAAATGCAAATTCGAAAGTGAAAACAACGGAAATAAAATAAAATTGGAGCACGCTCCCTAGCTCGTAGCACTTCATGGGTAAGAGGGGCGTGCTAGAGGTCTGAGATGGGGATTACGACAAGTGATAAGCGGGTCAATTATTCACATGGACCTGCACAAACCAAACAATAAGTTGATTAGTGCATAATAAAAGCACTTTTGGTGAATAGATTAATCAATGCATACACAAACTCACAAGACTCACCATGACTCGAACTTAAGGGAAGTCACCACCTTCCCTCTTATAGTATTTTTTATGATTAGCCATGGGGCTGCACCCACATGTCATTTTTCCCGAGAGTCTCAAATCAAAATTCCCAAAATTATTATTTTCGTCACTTTGGAAGCTCATAATTTCTTATGCAGACCTCTCATTGAGGTGATTCTTTTTTAAAAATTGTAGCCTTCATCAAAAGCTTTTCAACGATATGTGACACTCTATTTACATGCAAGTAAATCAAGGAGATTCTTAATTTTTAATGGTCAAAAATCAAATTGACACTTTGACTCCCAACCTTTTTTTCGACCATAACTTATGTTGTATGTACTCAAGCGAGTTCATGCGAACTCATTTTAAACATCTAAGTCTCAAGAACTTTCCAATGGTATAAATAACTTTTCAATCCAATGAACTTTAACCCTTAAAATTATTCTTTGAGCATTCAAGACTTTATAAGGACTCTAATTCCCAAAATGAGAGTCCTTTTGAAAATGTGTGGGCTCATTTCCTCACATTTTCTTGCACTTTCGAGAGTGTGAATGTGATTCTCGGGTTGCACTATCAGCTTGCACCTTTCCATGCCCTTGGCTTAGTCACGAACCTAAAGTTAGGGTCGTGACAACATTCATTTATGTTTAGTTGTGTCCACTTCTACTGGAAAATAATAATGTAGTATGCACTATTAATATTCATGAATGGTGGTCATAACAAAGTGTTGATTAATATGTGCATTCCAAATAAAAGAAAGTTCATTCAATTGTCACACATTTAAAACATTAT
>Ga0209208_10008661_pt1 | contig 13528 bp, 17 predicted proteins | sample S1TSphfallax_3_FD_187694 | JGI IMG/M metagenome (GOLD analysis project Ga0209208, IMG submission 187694) | Host-associated microbial communities from peat moss isolated from Minnesota, USA - S1T2_Fd - Sphagnum fallax MG (SPAdes) (version 2) | ecosystem: Host-associated > Plants > Peat moss >...
TGGCCGGTTGATATCCCGCATTTTTGGATGACCCCCCTTTGAGGGCCGCAACCAACTCACTAAAGTCGGGCCTATTCATCTTGAAGAGGACTTCCAATTGTTCCGGGGTGAATAGGACCGAGCGTCGTTGCTCTTTCTCACTTTCGAGCTCATCTTGGTCCGGACTCGAGGGAAGCCACCACCTTCCCCCATATAGTACCCTTTGCGTTGCTCTACCGAACCTGCATCCAAATGGCTTTTATTCCCAGGACTCCCAAGGAGGAGTCCTGAAATTGTCATGGTTTAGACTCCCAGGCTTTGAGAGCTCATAGCTCCCGGCTCAAACCTCAGATTGGGATGAGGTTTGAAGCAAACTTGTATCTCTCCTCAAGAGCTTTCCAACAGTGTGTCGCACTTCATCTACACACACCGGAATTGGGTCGATTCCCGACTTTTTGTGGTCGGGAGTCAAACTGGTAGTTTGACTCCCGGCCCTTCTTTCGACCATAACTTGTGCTTTAGATATCCAAATGGCTCATGCAAGGCCATTTTCGACATCTACACTTCAAGGCCTTTCCAACGATATAAAGAGCACCTCAAGATGAGGTGTTTTGACCTCTGCAATCGAGCTTTGAAGTTGTGGGAGTTTCAGAGGACTTCAAGTTCCCACTTTTGGGAGTGTGAGTCTCATCCTCACACTTGCTTCAAAGTGGGGTTGCGACAGACTATGCAATTCATGGCAATAAATTGATGTTTTCTATTCATTTTGTTTCTAATTACTACTTGTGCAATTATTATATAGTCCTCAAGGTAATCCACAACATGTTTTGGTTGTTGAATTTTGAATTAGAGAATAGAACTTATGTAAATAAAATTTTATGGGCTTATTGGCATGGAATTTGTATGAAACTAATTCATGAGTAGAATTTTTTTGAAGTCTTGGAACTATAGTTACTCCAAAACACTATAATTATTATTTTTGCCACACATTAGTCCTTCATTAGGATATTAGAAAAAAATTGAATTCATGGTAATTTGATGTTTATTTGGAGAGTAGGTGGTTCATTCCTTGAAGCACAAAAACACACCACCACCTCTTATCACCATCATTGTGTTAATATTCATTTTCTTTAAAAAAAATTATGTTTCTTTTCGTAATGCTTATTTTCATTACCACTATGTTCATATTTGTCACTTTCAAATTTATTTAAATAACACCTTACCATATTCTTCCACCTCACATGTAACTTTCCTTCTACCAAAATTGTAGATTCAACCACTTTACTAATGTTCTTCTTAACATACTAATGATAACCATCTTCATTTTAATTCATAGCCTTTCCCTAAAAGCTTCTTTCAAGTAAATATCATCCAGTTGTTGAGGAATTACCACACATAGTCAAAGGAATTGATCATAATAGTCTTCCATTGACTCATACTTCTTTTGTTTTGCATATTGTAAAGTGACAACTATTTGCCCTTCACTTATTATTTCATTGAATCTAATTATAAAAGCATGTTAAACCTTTACCCATGTCACTGTTGGATGAGCAATCTCATATCTTCCAAACTAGTTGATAGTTCTTCCCTTCAAAGAATTTTGAAAATATTGTAGTTTGTGGTGGTTTGTATTTTTTCCATTAGTTACACATACCTTTGTCAATTGTCGTATATGTAAAACTTAATCTTTATTATCATGATATTTAGGTAATTATATTCACAATGCATTTATAGGGGGTACCACCATGATGGGTGGAACCTTCATCATTGATGCAGCAATAGTCGATGGTAACTTTAGAGGAATATCAATCTTGATGCGTTCAGGGCTCTGGAAAAACAATTTGAATAATTCCCTTCTAGAACTTTATTAATAGTGTTGCTACTGTTGGTTTTTTTTATTACATCCTCTTCTAACCATTTTCTTAGTATACACAGATGACCCTTTTCCATGACCCAATCAAACATTTTGAAAACATTAACTATATCCTCTAAAGTTTTCAACAATGCATCAACATTCCCTTCATCACCTTCTTCTTGTGTTTTGTTTGGTGTTCCAGTCTCAATAGATTGTTGAGTGTTTTCACTAGATGTATCATTTTTTTTTCAATTTTCATTTGCGTTATCATCATTTCTATTTTTTTTACGCACCCCCAAACTCCATGTTGGACTTAACTGCGAATCCACAGGTGAAAATAGCGGAAAGAGAAGGAGTTGGAACACGTTCCCTAGCTTGTAGCACTTCGGGGGTAGAGGGGCGTGCTGAAGCTTCGAGATGGGGACTAGGAAGATTGACAAGTAATTCAATAACTCACACAAACTTACACAAACCAAACAACAAGTTGGTGAGTGTGTAGCTAGAGCACTTTGGTGCGTGAACGAGCCATGAACAAACCTGAACTCATTTTAGACATCTAAGTTCCAAGAGTTTTTCAATGATATAAGGAACATCTCAATCCAATGGGTTTTGACCCCTGCAATTGTTCTTTGAAAATTTGGGAGTCCATTAGGACTCCAACTCCCAAAGTGGGAATTCACTTGGGAGTGTGAAGGTTCATTCCCTCACATTCTCCTGCACTCCCAAGAGCATGAAATGTGACTCTCGGCTTCTCTCTTGGCCCGCACCCTTGCAAGCCCTTACCTAGGTTGTGAACCCAAGGCTAAGGTTGTGACATTTTTCCTCAAAAGATGAATTATAATAATGAATTTTTAAGGAGTGATGGTTTCCTCAGTAATGCATCAGAGTAAGGGGTGCTTAGATTCACCATCAAATGTGATGCTTAAGGAGTGATTATTTTCTTCAACACCACATCAAAGTAGGGGGTGCTTAAAGAAAGTAATACTAAATGTTTCCACAAAGGAATAGTTACTTTTAAAGCTTCCCATACCTTACATGCCAACTTGTTTTAATTCCTTTGTAAAGGCATGGTTCTTATTATTTATTAGTTGGAAGGAGTAGTTGTTGAAAGTATGCAAATGAGGAGGATGTTGTCCTTAATCAATGAAACAATACTTGATGTCACTCTTTAATTGATGTTGATGACTCCTTATATACCTTTAAAGTCATTTTGGCACTACTAATCATCTAAATATGAATAAATTTTGAATGTGCATTTAAAGATTTACTACAAGATTTTAAAGCCAATGTTGGAAAGGGTGTTATCTCACATATAGTAGCAACAAATTAAAATGGAAAGCATTCGATTCCAAGCAGAAAAAATGAAAATAGGAACTAGAATGATTTTCAAGCCTAAATCCATTTTGCATTATGAAGAAACTACATAGGAGAATGGGAGGGCTTTCATCATTGTTAAACCCTATGGATTTTGTAATGAAAGGTTTCATTACATGGATGTTGTTATTTTTTATAAACGTACCTTTCACCCATTCTGCCTAGGTGTAATACTAAAAGACTCAAATATAATGTGTTGGGTATGCAATGTTTGACTTCATCCTGAATGGTGGGCAAGTTGGGGATTTTGGGAAGTAGATGAAGAGTTGATGGAGTTGGCCGAACAACTAAACCTTGAGCATATATGAAAGGACACCATGAAAATAACTAAAGAAGTTGCAAAATTTGGGCTTGACCTCATGTGAAAAGGTATCCAAATTCTTTGCACCCAATTTTTTATAAAATGTTGCAATTAACTTGCCATGTAAATGATCTATTTGGATTTTGTGCCCAATGAGTCAAATGCAATGACCATTTGTTGGCATGTTTTTGAATTTGAAAATGTGCTTCAAACAAAAAAACCAATGAGTCCAAGTTGCCACTAATTAGTTGGTGAACAAGGTGGATGTGGGTTCCAAGAATTACTATTAGCTGTTGTCATACATGAAACAATAGGTACATGGCCTTATTTCAACTTTTTGATGTTTATAAATTGTTGACGTTAAATATGTTTATGGGACTTTAGCATGACACTTGGATTAGTCATACTCTTGATTTTAATCAATTTTTTAAAAAAAGTTGATGTTGTTGTGTAAGGGTTGATGGTATGGTTCAATTAATTGCTTCATCAATATGCAATAAGGGTCTTAAGTTGGCAACATCACCATTATTTGTAAGGGAAATACTTGGGCATGTTGATAAAAAGTAGAAATACTAGACAAAATTAACTAAGTTTCTTTTGGGAAATGTCAAAACCGTAGCATGTCAAAATCCAGTGTGATGATATGATAGACAAACAAGTTAACTACCTGCTGGTATGACGTGAAGTGGTTACAACCATTTCTTGTAATTGTGAGAGGGCAAACGGGTATAATGTTAAAGATGTCACAAGAGACTTAGGGAGGACATGATGGAGATTATTCTGAACAATAGTTGTGGCATTTCCAAATGAAAAAAACTATTTTGTGAAAGAAACATGGCATGTATGTTTTATGATTTATGGAAACCTGAGTATTTTCCCAATTATTGTTGATAATGTCAATTTAGTAATGGCATAATGGTAAAATGTAGTTCTTCAACATTAATAAGGAATTCTCTATCAATAATTCAGATGTTTTAATTAATATTTTAATGTGGTATTTACATTAATAGAATAGGACAAGAATCTAGAACGATACAAAAATATATCACTAACATTTGGCGACCATACTAGGGCATCAATTCAACTTGTTGGAGAAACTAAAGAAGAAGGTTATGTAATCCTTCTTTATGCAATTAAATTAATGGAAGATGAAGAAGGAAAAGTTGAGGTAGATGAGTTAGATTTGGGATTTTGTTTAATATGTGTACTCTATATAATTCTACCTTGTGGTTTTACAAAATTGTTAGGAGTATATAGATTGGGAAAAGAAGAAAATAGATCATATAAAATGACTAATATAGGTGTTGAACATGTCATAACTTTTCCTAATTTATTCACCTATTATGAACAAGATATGGTTAAGTCCATTATTTTCTTTGATTACTATAATAATGTATATCAAGGATGGCACGAAAGATGGTAGAGTATGATAGTTGTTAAAAGAGGGAACTATGAATGGTTCAAAGAAACTATAACAATTGATGAAGGGAAATAAAGATCATGAATTCACAATAGATATGGTTGGAATTTTCTAGATTACTTATATATGCCAAGAAGAAATGCAGAACTTGATAAATGGGGAACATTTGTTGAAAAATTTAAAACATTATTTGATAATGTTTAAGAATTGATAATCAGGAAATTACATGGGGGAATAGAAGTGTGGTGTATATGTAACTATAAACACTAACAATTGATACTTCACAACTAACAAAGTATTGGGAATGGCTACTAGTATTTGTGTGTTTATTGACATTAATACTAATTTACAAAGTTGCTACAACCTATCATATTATTAAATTTCATCACAAAAGAAAATTTATAAAACCAAATATTAATGCTTTGGTAGAAAAATGGATACCATGTGGTTTCTTATAGACACCTAGATTTTTGGATTTGAATATATAATGAAATTGAGAGGAAATGAAAAGTACTATCCAAAAGAAATTGAGTCAAAAGGATTTTGGTCTACAATATTGATGATTATAAATCCATATGAAAAAAATTGAAAAAAAAAAAAATGTTAATAGTAAAAGGGCATAAATTTTTAAGAACCTATGATGGACAAAAGTAAAGAAGTAAAAAAACAAAATAGATTAAGAAAATGGATAAGGCAAAATTGTGAGGAAGTAAAAAAACTAGTTGCTCAAGCTAATAAATCTTCTAAATGGAAGGGATTGAGAACTTTTTTTTAGTTTTTCCACTATGTGAGAAACATTTCAAGTCATTTGGATACATATTGAGAGAGATTCAAGTATCTAAAGTTTTAGCCTTAGTTTTGAAGTCAATTTCTTTTGAAAGTGATAACTCTTTGTGGTCATCATCAATAGAGCTGAAATTTTGAACAGATATAGAAGATATAAATTTTATGCGTGTCCCAAAATTTCAAGGAGTTTGAAGTTGTTGAGAGCGAGTTGTAAGTCATTTTGTGTTCAGGTCCCAATTTGAGGTGACTTCAAGGAAGAAGCAAGATCTTTCATTTTATGAAGTCAAATGAGTTGAAATTTTGAGAAACGGTAATAGACATAATTTTTCATGTTTCAAAAAAATTTCAAAAGGATTCAAGGTCATATGTGAGTGATGTAGCTTTGGCAAGTTGTTATGATAGAAGTTTACATTGAAAAGACATCAAAACAAATTTTTGAAATGGAGCAAATACTACTTGGGAGAACTTGAAAAAAGGAGTTTGAAGATTGAGAAGTGCAAATACATTATCAAGACCTTCATACGAAAGTTTGGTATGTAATCATGTACTTAATACCATACAAAATATTATACGAGATACGTACATATACGTAAAACCTATGTATAGTATAGAATTTCATATAATACTCAAGACATACATACATATGCAAGGTTTATTTTGTTCAACCTTAACCCTAACCCTAATCCTAGAAACCTAAAGAAGGAAAAACCTAATCCCAATCCTAGAAACCCAAGAAAACATTGAGTGTTGCCTTGAGAGATGGCGGATGGTCTTTCTCAAATTGCAATTGAGAAATTAAATAAGAATAATTTCCAAGTGTGGAAATTTAGGATTATGTATTTCTTGATGGGGAAAGGTTATTGGGAGTTCATAATTGGTGATGAGATAGAACCTCCTCTCCCAGAAAACCCCACACAACAAAAAATTCAAGCAAATAAAACTTGGCATGAAAAAATAAAGAAAGTCTTATATTGGCTTTTTGTGAGTGTGTATGATTCCATGATTGTGCATATTCAAGAAGCAAAATTGCCCAAGCAAGCTTGGGATACATTGGTGAAGATGTATAACATTAATATAGAAGCCTGCAAAATGCAGTTCAAATAAAAGTTGCATAATCTACATAAAAACAAAATGAACATCATTAACTATTCTATAAAGGTGAAAAACCTTGCAGATGCTCTTGCATCTATAAGAGCCCTTGTAGATGATGAAGATTTAATGGCCATGACCTTGAATGGACTTGGAAAATATTATAGGCAATTTCATACTTCAATCGTAGTTTGAAAAACATTTTCTAATTTCCAAGACTTAATAACCTTGCTTATAAGTGAAGAGATGAGAGTTGTTGGTGCCTCATCCAATGGAGAATCACAAGAAAATGCTTTCTACTCAAATTCTAATAGAGGTAAGGTAGAGGTGCTAAAACCTCATTTTGAAGCCGACATGGAAGCTCGCATGGTGGACATCATCAACATGAAGGCTAGTCTCATGCAGGTGGACGAGGAAACTTTAAAGGAAAAGGAAGTCATGAAGGTCGTGGAGGTTGTGGTGGAAGTCATCGAGGTTAACAACCAAAAGACGACTCAAATTACTACTATTGAGGGAAACGTGGGCACATGTCAAAGAATTGTTATCAGAGGGAACATGATGCACGAAATGGAAAGTTGCAACAAGGGAATTATGCATCAACTAGCAATCAAGGTGATCAGCAATTGTTTCTGATGCAACACATGGCAAATTCAATGATAGGAGGTGTATCGAATAACAATGTCTAATATGTGGATTCTGGAGCTTCAAACCACATGACTAGTCATGGAGAATGGTTTAAAGACACAAGATTTGAAGACACCATGGTTTGTGAAAACCGGTGATGACACTACACATCCCATCACACAAATTGGCAAGGTGCCATTGTCCATGCAAGATGGGCAAACAAAATATTTGAAAGATGTACTTCATGTTCCAACCATAACAAAAAAATTGGTCTCCATAAGCCAAATGGTGGAACAAGGTTTACATGTGACATTCAATCCAAATGGATGTTTTGTGGAAGACATGAAAAACCAAGGCAAATTGATTGCAAAAGGGGAAAGGAATGGACGAATGTTCACTTTAGATGTGAACATGCTTGAGGTGAATTCCATGTTATTCACACATGGAAAAGGAACTGGAGATATTGGAATTTAGCACAAGCAAATTGGCCATGTTAATCTCCAATGTCTTAAGCTGATGGAGAAACAAAATCTTGTTGGAGGTCTTCCCAAATTTGGAATAAATAAGGTGATGTCAGAAGTTTATGAAGCATGCCAATTGGGGAAGCAAGCTAGGCATCCATTCTCAATTCAAACAACTCATGTAAGTTCCAAACCTTTAGAAATGATCCACTCAAATGTGTGGACCACAAAGATAGAATCCATTAAAGGATGCAAGTACTACGCAAGTTTCATTGATGACCACACAAGGAAGGTGTGGGTTTACTTCATGAAACACAAAGGTGGAGTGTTTCAACATTTTTTGAATTTCAAAGCAATGGTGGAGAAGAAGAAGGTGTGAGCATCAAGTGCCTAAGGTCTGATGGAAGGAGATAATACTTTTCAAATGAATTCAGTGAGTACTTGAAGGAGCATGGAATTCAAAGGAAGTATTCATGTAGTTACTCCCCACAACAAAATGGAGTTGCTGAAAGGAAAAACAGACACATTGTAGAAATATCACGTGCCATGTTGAATGATAAGAATTTGCCAAATTACTTTTGGGCTAAAGCGATAGCAATTGTTATCTATATCATGAATTGAACACCCACAGCAGCAATTCATGGCATGACACTTAAAGAAAAATTCATAGGTAAGAAACCAAATGTCTCACACCTCAAAGTGTTTGGTTACATTGCATATGTGCATGTTCCTGATGAGAAGAGATCAAAACTAGATCCAAAAGTTGAGAAGTGTATCTTCATTGGATATTCCTTAGAACAAAAAGGATATAAATGCTTCAACCCTTCCACTCGGAAATTGCAAATGAGTAGAGATGTTATGTTTGATGAGATGGTTAACTAGTACCCACCACTAAAGATAGCAAAAGATGGAGAGGTTAGAAATGGTGATGTTCCATTAAATGTGGAATAAGAATCACAATTAATTAGTGGACCACAAAAGTCCTCAATTAGTGGGTCTAGTAGCACTCCATGGGAAGGAAGATTGAGATTTTCAAACATTGTAGATGGTAGTTCTCAAACATCATCTAAAAATCTTCATGTAGATGATGAATCAAGTGATTCAGAGAAGAGTGTGGGTGAAGAATCAAGAATCCATTCAATTACTCCTCTTAGAGCTCTGATGGCCAAGAAAGCTTTGAAAACACCTGACAACAACAATGGAGTACAAAGATCCACACAAGTTAAGTACCATGTACAAAGACTCACATATGATGGCTTTGTAGCTCATCATTATGCATACATGGTGAGAATCACACAAGAGGTTAAACCCATTTGTTTTGAACAAGCGGTCAAAAACCCTAAATGGGTTAATGCCATAGATGAAGAGATGGTGGCGTTGCATGTTAATGTTACTTGGGAGTTGGTAGCTTTACTAAAGAAAAAGAAAGCAATTAGGTGTAAATGGGTGTACAAAGTCAAACACAATGTAGATGGATCTGTGAATAGATACAAAACAAGATTGGTTGCCAAAAGTTATGCCCAAACTTATGGCATAGACTATGAGGAAACCTTAGTCCAATTGCCAAAATGACAATTGTAAGAGCAATCATTACTATGGCGGCAGTAAAAGGATGGTCATTACATCAAATGGATGTAAAGAATGTTTTTCTTCATGGCGATTTACAAGAAGAAATGCACATGGAACAACCACTAGGTTATGTGGACCAAACACATCTTAATTTGGTTCATAGGTTGAAGAAAGTTTTGTACAACTTGAAGCTAACACCTAGAGCTTGGTCAAAAAAGATAGGTCAGTAATTTGTCACAAGTGGATTTCAAACATCCAATGCAAATTTTTCACTATATGTGAATAAAAAGATTATGGGATTGTTGTCATAGTCATTTATGTTGATGACTTGATTATCACAAGAAATAGTGATGCAAACATCTTTGATTTGAAGAAGCTTTTGAAGCAAAAGTTTGAGATGAAGGATTTGGGAGAGTTGTGTTACTTCGTCAGCATTGAGGTAATCCAATCCCCGAAAGGGATATGGTTACTACAAAGGCAATATGCCTTGAACAAATTGTCCGAATATGGGATGATGGGTTGCAAACCCATTTCAATTCCATTGGAGCAAAATGTGAAGTTAAGTCCAGATGAAGGAGACCTTGTGGAGGATACCACTATGTACAGACGCATAGTGGGGAGTTTGATTCACATGACCATCACAAGGCCAGATTTGAGTTATGCAGTTGGAGTGGTGAGTCAATTCATGCAAACACCATGAAAGCCACATTTGGATGTAGTGAAGTGCATACTAACTAAAGTACATAAAACATACTTTACGGTGTGGCATTTTTTATGAAGCCAATAGCCAGGTACAAGTACATGGATACACGGATGCTGATTAGGCTAGCAATGTTTCAAATAGAAGATCAACCAATGGTTTCATGTTTTCTTTTGGAAGTGGTGATGTTAGTTGGAGCAGTAAGAAACAACCAATAGTTGCATTATTAAGCACATAGGCAGAATACAAAAGTGTAGCAATTGTTGCATGTGAAGTAGTTTGGTTACAAAAACTACTTTTAGATTTGGGATAGTCAATGGATGCTCTTATTGTCATTTATTGTGATAACATCAGTAGCATACTACTTGCTAACAACCTAGTCTATCATGCTAGGACAAAGCACATTGAAATGCACCACCACTTTATTAGAGAAAAAGTTCTAGCAAAAGAAATTGGCCTTATTCATGTCAATATTAAAGATCAAGTTGTTGACATTTTCCCAAAGGCTTTAGGTATAGACAAGCTAAAGAAGTTTCGAAAAATGTTTGGTGTACTAAAAGTGGATTTGAGTTTGAGGGGGAGTGTTGAGAATTCAAATTCAACTAATTAAGTTTCATTAGTTACTGGAGTAGGAAAATAACTAGGTTACTTTCACAAGGTTGAATTATTTTCTTTACTTACATTAGTTTGGTTTTTTGTGGTTTGGTCTTGTAGTTAAATACCTTGGTGTTGATGGTTTGTTCTTTTTTTTCTTCATTACACAAGTTTGTGTATTTCATGTGACAAGAACCTTGAAGAGTTCTTGATGTTATGTTTTGTGTTGTGAGCGTTGTGTTATAGTTTCCTTTCAATAAAGTTTTGTGTTTACACTTGAGTAGATCTCCTATTTGTTAACATTATGCCATTGTTAGAATCATCAAGCAAGTAACTTGCCAAGGTCTTGCAAACATTAAGGGAAATTGACGAGATATTTGCATCAAGTGTGGGATCCACCTCCTCTATGATCAACCTTCTAGTCTCCTTGACAAACTCCCAACACTTTCCATCTGCAATGGGATGGTTGTGAACACCAAGGTGAATCACTGCTTTTGACATAGATTGAAATCTATGCATAACATAATATATGCACCCACCGCAATTGGTGACACAGAAGGGAGGAGAATGACAAAATTTGCATCCAAGTGGGGAAGAGGATGGAATCATTGTCATTTGACTTAAGATTGGAATATGAATGCACAAAGTTTTCACGATCATCCTACACACACTTCAAGTGACCCAAGCAACAAACCTTCTTAGAACTGAGCCCTAACAAATTTTTTATATTATTGGTTATGATTAGTTTACACCAAGCATGGCCATTGTATTTTTTATCCATGCCTTGCATTTGGGAAGGGTTGTGAACATTTGAATGGATTGGTGGTAATTCAAAAAGTCGTCCCCATTAAAAGCAATCGATAAGAATTGAACTTTTCGCAAAGGGATATTGTCATAATCCAAAGTTTGTAATTCATTCAAGGTTTGTCTTAGTAGCACCATTGTGCATAAACAAGAAACAAAAGAATGAATACTTCCCACATGGGTGGATGGCTTTGACGACAAAAAAACTCTAGATTGAAGAATGTTTTTTAATGATTTTGTCAATGAAGGAAGTGGTGCCAAGTCCTCACCCTAGGAAGAATAAAAAAATCAATGAGAATAAAGAATGTAAGAACATCATAACATTGAGGGAGAATGTCATCAACTTCAAATTCTTCCTTCACAGTATTGACCACAAAACCTGCGGTTCCTAATGTAAGGATGGTTTCTTAAGAATTATGAACCAAGCTATCACCAACAATGCGATAACGACCATAACCAACAACACATTATTTCCCTTGCGAGGAGGTCGTAGGAATTTGGTATGGAAAACTTGAAACAAAGTTATTAGAATGATACAAGACGTCCTTAAATATATGTAAAGAACCTAGCTAAAAAATAAACATAATGCAAAGACAATGTTTCGAAACAATGGTTGTCCTTGAATCATCTACCATAACGGTGAGGTCCAAACATCCAGTAGCATGAAATGTCACCATGTTACAAAGGGCATTAGAATAGTAATGAAGGAATTCAAATGGATTTGAATCATCAAAAGCAAAATCAAACATTAAGGTAAAATTTGAAGGGTTTGGTGGAAGAGGAAAGGGAGTCGAGGAAATATATTCCCAATGGGAGTGGGTTGAATATGAAATTGGACAAAACACAACAACAATGAAAACCTGAAACAAAAAAAATCAAGCAGTGTAGTAGTAAACGTAAAATTAAAATTGTAATACTTATGTGTTTATAACCAAACATAAATTTTGTTGATGGAATTTGGTGTAAAAAAAATAAAATGGGATAGAGTGATCACTTTGAAAGTTGTTTAACACTACTACATATTGTGCCTTTTTGCGAAGGGCCAAACAAAAAACCTCAAGGGTTTGCGAAGCAAAAACAACTTGCCATATTTGCGATGCGACACGCATCGCACCTTGTGGTGCACCAACCATTGTTAACTTATAATGTACATTAAATCATCGCAGCACTTTTGCGACATATACCACAAACAAAACTTTGCGACCCACTCATGCTCCGTCCACCCTAGCAATATTCCACACCTCGCAACGTTTAATCATACTCAAAACATCGCACATTTTACAATACAAAAAGTATCGCTAAAAACTTTGAGAGTCACAACGAATCGCAAGCTTGTGTTATTCGGCGCATTGCATTTTGCGTTTGAATATGTATCGCAAACCTCATCATAAATTTTTACAAAACTTTTCGATGGTGGAAGTATCGTAAGTTGCGATGTGCGACAGCTCGCAAATTAGTAAAAGGGTTACTAGAGAAGGAAGTTTCGCAAAGGGTTTCGCAATGTCATCTGATTTATCACGGCCTTTTTTAAGTCGCATAAAATCTCGGTGACATTGAGGTAGTACATGCGGTAGTGCAAAGGAGAGTAGTACAAAGTTCCCAGAGGGCCTACTTGCAAAACTATAAAGGCTGAAATTCGCTAAAAACTTTGACACAATGAACATTGTGCAATAATATAGAACCACAAGCCTCAATGGAAATTTGCATAAAAATAATGAGTAGTACATTATACGTGGTCATCATCCACCTCAGAGGTTGTAAGCACAACCTCTGGTTTCTCACCTAGAATAGAACAGGACCGTGGCACATATGTGACAACAAGTGACCACTCCTCTGGGTTTAGGGGATAAGGAAGATAAAAACATTGTTCTACATGACTGGGAAAAGTAAATGGCTCTGAAGTTTGCCAATGAAATGGCTGATACTGGTGGCAGATGTCTTTAATCGTGTGTGTCCGCACTCATCCTGAACT
>Ga0209208_10008662_pt1 | contig 13524 bp, 12 predicted proteins | sample S1TSphfallax_3_FD_187694 | JGI IMG/M metagenome (GOLD analysis project Ga0209208, IMG submission 187694) | Host-associated microbial communities from peat moss isolated from Minnesota, USA - S1T2_Fd - Sphagnum fallax MG (SPAdes) (version 2) | ecosystem: Host-associated > Plants > Peat moss >...
TTTTTTCAAAAAGATTCTAGTTTTTTTAATATGTTCTATAATGAAAATAATTTTTAACCGGTTTTCCCCAAGGATTTCTTTAATAGAAATGGCACTTCGCCCGGCCCCCCGCAACGACCGCCCTGCCTTGCCCCTACCCTACCCTGTTTGTCACCACAGACAAGGAACGAGCTCCACAGGGAACGGGCCAGTCAAGCGTTCCAAACGACGATGCTTTTCCCTATGGCCGGTTCTGCAGCAGAAACATAGAAAATGCTTTTGCAGCAGAACGTCGTGTCACAGACAAAAGGACAGACTAAGTGTATTAATATATTAGATTTATTGAAATCACTTGACATATAGGGACACCTTTTGTTTTAGCTGAGAGAAACTAAAAAAGTGCACCCTAAATATTAATGTTGAACTATTGTTAATCATGTTCCAACTAATTGAAACATAGGCATCCCAAAGTACATGAAAATCATCCATCGCATAAATGTCCTAAATTACAAATAATGTGTTCTAAATTACAAGGAATATTTGACTAATATAACTATGCAAGGGAATATTAACTACAAACTTTGTTGATGTGGTAAAAGTAATCAAATGAAAACTTTCAACATTTCATTTGCTAAGTTAATGGTTTCAATCAAGATTGCACTATATTTCTTTTAACAAAATAATTTGGAACTTTTAATGCTTGAACAAATACCTTTTCTTTATTCTAGGATCTACTTCAACATTGGAAATCAATTAATTTATTTTTATTTACTTTTGAAAAAAAATTATCTTGTAATAATCATGATGGTTTTCCATAGCTCAACTTGGTATTTTCATGAAATTTATTTTCACTACATATCAAAAAGGATAATTTAATGACAATTATTGGCATTATTATGTCATCTTTAATATCTTGTAATTTGGTGGAACATTACATCTCCCCGTTATTTATGAAAAAAAAAATAACATTGTTGTTAAAAGTATCATATGTTAAAGGTTCAAATTCTAGAAAACATATCAAAAGAACTACCATTATTTGTTGCTAAAATATCATTGATCAATTTTGAATTGGATTTTGAAAAATAAAATATATGTTCAACACATGTGTGTAAAACTTGGAAAGTGTACAATATTTAAACACATCCAAAATTTAGTTGAATATGGAAAAAATGCATGAAACTTTAGGAATACATGGAGCTATGGCATTTGCAAGTTTGCACAAAATTATGCCCATTTCATTAAGTCCCAAAACCTAATCCTTTAACTTTAACACCAAAACTATAAACTCTAACCCTTAGCAAACAAAGTCCAAAATGCATAAAATATTGAAAGTACCTTGCCTTATCATGTTTCAAATAATGTTGAATATTTTGGCCCATTTCATCAAACCTTGAGCTTAAAGCTTATTTAACCCTAAACCCTAACATAAAAAAATTTAACTTTAACCCTTAAACCAAACCCATTAGTGTAATAGCTCCACTAAATTCCAAGATTAATGTACTAACAACCATTACACCAAAAATGGCATGTTAAACAATGGGCCTAATTTGATTACTAATGACATAAGCAACTAATCTAATTAAAAAGGATTAGTCATAATTAAATGCCATTTTTGGCATAGTGAACTTAATAACTAACAATTGGCGTAATGTAATAATAACTAGTTATTTGCATATTGTAATAATAAGTTGTTATTTCCAATAATGTAATATTAACTAGCAATTTGAGGACTAAGGTGCAAACATTCAATCAAAAACCACACCCACACTTTTAAACCACAATGTTTTTTTTAAAGATTCTTGTAATATGCATAAAACTTTGGGAATACCTTGTGTTTTATGATGTTTAAGGTCATGCTGAAAAATTGGGCCTATTCCATCAAACCTTGAAACCTTAAACCCAATCCTTGAAAAAAAAAATACAAATACCCCATGTCACCCAAAAAAAACCCCTAAAAGTCCCCCCTTCAAACCTACCCCCCATAGAATAACAAGCTTTTGATAAAGGGAAAACAATAAATGATCCAAACTAATATGCTTACTTGCATTGCATTTTGTTAAATAACTTAACAATTTTGACCATAATCACATTGAGAGAGAAATAACAACATATAGAATTACACATTGAACATCTTTTGTAAAAAGTCATGTATGTGAAGGTGGAAATTTTTAACATAGAATCAAAATCCTGAAGGGGTTTTGAAAAAGGTGAGTCCACAATAGTCATATCCTTGAGCTCCCTTTTGATTTCAACATAGTTGTGCTTCCACATAGATTCCATATGTGGGAGTTCGGACTTTGGTTTGTGCCACCCTTGTCATTAGGGGAAGAGAGAATGCATGTGGAAAACAATTATTAATCGAAGATGGAGAAGGAGAATTTGAAAAGATTTGAATGTTCATACAAAGGGTAATAGAATCAAAAGATAATATGAACAACTTCTTGAAGCATACAATGGAGGCCAATGCACAAATTTGGCAATAATCAAAATTGTGGTAACAACCTCCAAAAGCGATCAATTCTTGAAAACCTAATTTTATTACTCAATCTTTGGCGAGGTTGTGGATGAAAGCATTTGAGCCCACCTTCTTCAATTGCACAACAAATTTTCAAATACCCAATTCACATTGAGAGAAATATTAAACATTATTTATTTCCTTTTTTTTCATAGGACCAATTGCTAGAAATGTGAAGCAACTAAAAGTTTTACATTCATTTTATCTCCAATAATTAAAGATTTGAATGCATAAAATAGAAATAAATATGTTAACATTGTGCAATTTCACAAAATGATTATGATCTTTAATTTAATCTTATGTAATATCTTTTAGTTGACAATTATGAAATGTTTTCATGCAAATTTTACTCCAAGCACCGTGCAAGTGCAAAATGGTGGTTGAGTTCTTTGATGTTGCTCTTTTGCTTCTAAAAAACAATTTGCTAATCCAATCTATGGATTGTTTAGCTTAAACATTTGGCTTTACATTTGTAAATTGTGTCCAATAATTAATTTCCTTTTTTGGAGGCAACTTTCACAAGAAATATTATTAAGGTTTGTGGAAAAAACTAATCAACTTTATGTTCTAGTATTGGTAAAATATGATTATGCAATTACCAACTTTAATATCCAAATGTTCAAAAGGGCATATGATGTGTTTGTTTTGATCACTGACTTTTCAGGAAATGGTTGGTAATCAAAGATGTTATTATTGAACTATTTAAAGCTATTCAAATTACATAGGCATATTTGCAATTAAGGTACCCAAAAGGATTGTCTATTGAAAAAAGGACTACAAAGGACTATTTTGGATTTTTATTGCATTTATTTCCTTATAATTATAGTGAATTGTTATATGTTTATAACTAGAATGATGTCATGTTAAAATAACAAAAAATCTAAAAATAAATTGGATATAAATGTCCTTTTGAATCACTTTAAATAATTTGAGTCCTTGTTCTAATTGCAATTTTCATCTTAATAAAAGAATTAAAAGGACATATTCACAATTGAAGTACCCAAAACAATTATTTAACGAAAAAAAAACTACAAAGGCCATTGTTTGGATTTTTATAATATTTATTGCCTTATAATTATGTGCATTATTGTATGCCTTTAATTAGAATGATATCATGTTAAACTAATAAAAATTTTAAAAATAAATTAGATATAATATAAATGTCTATCTAAATCCTTTTAAATAATCTAACTCCTCATCTTAATTGTAATTTTCATCTTAAAACAATCAAAAGGAATTCATTAAATGGTGTAGTTGACTTCAATTTTGTTTCATGAATAAAGGATGATTATATCCATGTTTGGCAATGTTCATTAAATGCATTTTATTAGATCATACATGGTATGAGAAATTTGAAAGTTCCATAATTCATTCCAAAAGTTTTACAAGGATAAAGACTATTATTTTCCATTTGGTTGATTGTTTGTATTCTCTATACTTCAAATTTGTGGCCCCATGCACATCACATGTAAAAATAATAATCTTGCAAGAAAACATATCAAGTTGTCTATAGAAAAGTATGTACCCATTTTTTACATTTCTAGTTTTTTTATCAAAAGGGGAAAAAAAATGAATGCTCATAAGCAACCGTGTTGATGCATTATTACATACACATGTGAAAAAACACCACCAACATAGGAATTATCCAAATTTCACACTCAAATTGATTCCATTTAGATTTTGTATTTAGTTGATAGCAAAAATGAAGTCTTCAAGTCATGTATCCAAAAAGTAGTACCCTAACCATGAATATGCCCACAAGATAGGTTGACATGGCTTGAATTTTTCAAAGATTTGTTGAAGTATGGTTTAAGGAAATATGTGAAAGATAAAAGGTCTAGTGTCAATGCAATGACAAGTGCATTGTAATCAATTGTGGGTTGCGAAGCTCTTTCTTTGGAGGAAAGTTTTCAAAGAACTTATTTTAGTCATGTTTTCTTCAAAGCATGTTAATATGAAAAAACATATTAAAAAGTGCGTAAAAATCTAAAATATGTTCATTTTAAGTTTGCAAAACAAAAATACAAGGTCAAAATGTGTCTTTCACGACTCCATTTATGATTGTGTTGCTAGTCATTTGGGACATCCATGACCACATGACTATGTAGTCAAAAAGGACACGTCATATTTTTAAATGTCTTTTATGACAATATTCATGAAAGACCTGTCTTTTACAACTATGACACTTGCAATTATAGCTATAAAAACATGGCTAGTAGGTTATTCTCCAAGCCTATTATCCTAGGCTAAGTAAGCTTAAAGTCTGCTAAACTCAAAAGTTAGCCTACATGTTAAAAATGTAAGCCCCAACCTACCTAGGAATGTAGGTTAATCTATCTAGCTAACAACCTAAGTTAGGCTAGGTACTTAAGCTAAGTTAACAATTTAACATAGCCTAATTAACCTTATAAGACTAAGTTAAAATTGTAAGGATTTGAACTCCTCACCTCCACATTGAAAGAGGAGATCCTAAACCATTACACCAAATTTTTGTACATGATAAAAGTTGTCATCATATTATGATTAAAAAAAAAAATTAACACTTAAATAACCTAACTACCTAGCTAAAGTACCTACCTAGTAACATATAACTTACTTAATAACTTCATAGGTGCCTTATAGGTTTAATGATCTATCTAAAGTAGGTAATACATTGTACCATGGTGAGTAAGTAATTAATATGTACCCTACATAGGTACGTACCTACTACCTACTAACCAAAGATAGGTATTAAGGTAGATATGTACCTAAGTAGCTACTAGTAGCTAGCTCTTAAATACATAGGTACCTTCAAACCTCATAACTTTCTTATTTATTATTCATTTTAAATGACTTAAAATCTTATAGGAATGCCACCTAAAGTTCTACAAATCATATTTGAACTTTAATTACAATAAAACAACATATAAAGATTTGTTTAGGTGTTTGGAAACTAAACTTTGTAACATTCAATGGTTTGTTTATTTGAGCTTTTGACCCCATCTACTTTGAGGGGCCATAACTTTTTCAATTTTATTTCATTTTTTACAATTTTTAGTGTCCCAAAAGCATCAATAGGAAGGGTTCAAGTTTTGTTTAAACATCGAAAACAATGGAGCCTTCCCCTTGGATCTAGCCTACCCTAAATGCTTAAGTGTTATAGTTGCAACTCAATTTCAATTTATTTTGCAACTAAAAAACAACTAAAAGATTTAAAAGATTTAACCCATATGTTTTGTTTTTGAATTTCATGTTACAAATTATATAAAAAAGGTTTGTTCTATCATATTCTTACATTAAAATACAAGTGTCATTTTGGAATAAATTTTTAAAATAAAATTTCATGGATATTCTTCTATTTTTCTATCTACCTATGTAGGTAAATAGGTAGGTAGTCCTAGGTAAATACGTAGGTACTAACTTATGGTTATGTACGATTGACCTAACTATTAAATTAGATATTTTTATTTATTTATTTATTCCAAAATATAATTGATATGACATGTGGTGATTATTTATTGTGCCACGTGTCACAATTTCAGACCATTATTAACAATCATAATGAACAATGGAAATCAGTATTTCAAAAAAATAATAATTTTTATGTGAAAAAAATTCATAATGTCATGTTAGATTTTAATAGATGGATGGCAATAAATGACATAAGCATGACATTATGGGTGCAATTGTAATGGAATTGCATATTAGTTGAAAATGAATTGTTTTGATTGAATTGTAATGAGTTGCACCATATATACAATGAATTGTAATTTTGCAACTCATGTAATTTGTTCATTAGCACTCATGACATATAAATACAATGAATTACAAATGTCCTTTACAATTCAAAAATTGAGTTGCAAAGCCAATTGCAAAACCAACCTTTGTTTTCATAGTGTAGTATCATCACTAGATGGTAGTTACCATCAAATGACAAAATAATCACATGAGAATTATAAAATGAAAATGATTTTTGACGATAATATCGATCATACAATGAACTACTTTCATGGGGCAAAATAATCAAAAGTTAATTATAAAAAGGAATTTTAATAAAAGTAGGAAAATTCTATTAGTTACTAGAAATAATATTTTAATCTAGTTTACTTAGTAGGGCATCTTAATAATTTTTTAATTATTAGTGATAAATATTTTACTTACTGTTCTTTTATTTACTGAAGGGTGAAATCATTTAGGTTAATTAGTTTAAGTGGATAAGGAATGGATGGATTTTCCTTGATTAGGATGTGAATAAGGGATTAAAATGAAATGTAAAAGGATAAGGATTTAGCAAAAAAAATGTTCATCACACAATGGGTTTAGGGTTTTTTTTTTGGGTTCTTTAATTTTTTTAAAGAGGAGTGAAAGATTATATCATTAATTTTCATTATTCATAAAACATTAGACATTAACATTAAGAGCTTGTGTATGACATTCTTTTGTGAAAGAAAAGGAAAACAACATTAAAACAAAAGTTGTATTCATCCTTATGTAATGGAAAATGGTTGAAGGTTGTATGAAAATAAAGCTTTTTCTTGGTTTTCTATTATATTTAGAGTATAATAAAAGAAGAGAGAATAGTTCATATTAACCACCTAACTAAAATAATTACCTACCTGATAGATAATATTTTCCAAGGTGGGTATCTAATATGTATGTACTTAGTTAAGGTAGGTACATACCTCCTACTTAGTAGTTAAAGTAGGTTTAAACCCTTTAAACCCTTAAACCCTAAACCCCAAAAACCTAGGTACCTACTTAAGACAAATGTAAAATAGGTATGTATTAGGTACTTAACCTAATAGGTACCTACACATAGGTATATTGGATCTATGTATGGTCATCTGCTTCAGGAACCCACCAAGAAGAAATTCTCTCTGCACCCTCTTGACTCCCAACATGCTGGTTGCCATGTGCATCCACATTTCACATCATCCAGTTTTGTTGAGTTGCACACACACAAGACCCAAAAACCAAATCAACACATGCATGCCAAGACAATGTTTAGGGAACGACAAAAGCACATACTCTAAATGCTAATAAAGTGAGAGGCATCTTGCTTGATTATATCAACCCTGCAAACAATCCCAACTACCAGTTCTTTAAGGTGTTTAGTACCAGAGGCATAAATCTCTTTTCTCATTTATCTGCCATCCTGTTGACAACAAATTTGGAGAACATCCGAAGTAGTAAATGACCAAAAGAATTTTGGCATTACACATTTCAAAGACAATTCTGTCTTGCTATGCATGGCCGCATCCAGACAACTCTGAAACCAGCATAACCTCTGGTTGGAGCTGTCAAAGTGAAGTTGATGTTGAATACTTTTAGCTCCTAGCATTTCTGCAAAGCAATGATAGCATCACGGCATTGTTACATATCAAACTCCAAAATGGCAAACACCTTACATTTGTGGTGCCTCATGTCTCCAGTCAATGAACATTTACCAGAGCCTAAGAAAAGAAAAAAAAGTGCCATGAACAGGCAATAAGCAGTCGAGATAAGTCTTCATGATCTGAGTAGACAATGCAAAATGCTTGTGGGCTCAAGATTCATAGGTGTGTAGCCTAAATTTGTCATGCTAGATGACCCAGATAGCTGATCACTAGCAAATACAGCACCAAATGAATTCATAGACTCATGTATTCCCCTGGACTCACTTTCTCCAGATAGCATATGTCAACTTTCTTTCAAAGCCACACTTCTAAAAATCCTGCTGACCATGAATTTCTCTTTATTTATACATCCAATTACTGTGTCAGCACCACAGTGCTCTTCGCCCCAAATGAGGTTTTTGAAGGCATACAATGGTAAGATGAAAGAATTAGAGAAAAGAAAGAATGCCACATGTAGAATGGAGCTCCAACTCCAAGCATCTTACCACCTACATGTACTCATAACTAGCAAACCCCAAACTAAGGCCCACACCCACTAGTGGGCACTTACTGCACAGAGAAGTTTGGAGAAGAATACACAGAGAAGGCGAGCTCCTCACCTTCCAAGAGCAGAGTTAGAGGAACTATTTACAGGTGCCTTTGTCATGCTGGATCGTCTCGCCCTTCGTTCCTGCTCCTTTTCTGCCCTTAAAATTACAACCTCCTTCTCCACAGCTGTGACTTCTCTCCGCATTTTCTTTGCCTCAACCTCCATGGCCTTTGTCAGTGTATCCACTTTCTTTGACAGCATCTGCAAATGAATCATTCAAGGAAATGTTGGGAGCTTAGTCCTGTTGCAATTCAATCCAAGACACATTTCCAGTAACTATAGAATGGCCAATGTTCCTACTAGGCTTGCTTCAGCTGTCTTTGATCATATCAAATTAACTCATACAGCACCAGATTACACACCTCAAGAGCATCATCCTTGTCCCTCAGGCTTTGATCCTTCTCATGGCTTGATTTCCTCAAGGCAACTACCTCCTTCTGTAGCATATCATACAGCAAGCTTGACACAGTATCATCTGCACCAACTGAAGTTCCAATATCTACTTTCTCACTTGGTAGATCAGCTCCCTCCAGGTTCTTGGTTGCTTCAACAGCATTTTTCCTGCCTGCACGCAACTCCTCAAATCCATTACTAAAAGCTCTCAGCCTGTTTGAGGAAGCAGTATCTAGCGGTCTGCCACCATCAAAGGACTGTGAAGTCATCCTGCCATTTCTCAAAAGAGTTGTGCTAGCTACTGAAGCCCTCAGCTGAGATACTGCAGATCTTTGACGTCTGGAACCATTTGACAGTAGTCGTGACGCTTCCTCTGATCCGGTTGACAGGCGCCTTGTTGGACCATTGCTTGCACTTCTCACTGCCTCCTCTGCACTGCCTCCAGACTGTCGGCGTGAGGTGGATGGCCTTAACCCTTCCTCAAGCACCTTCAGCCTGAATTGGAATTTTTCCTGTACAGTAAAGCTATAAATTCAGCTTCAGCAGCAAATGCATGAATTATATCAACATCACTTCAAGAGAAACCCTACAATATATCTACAATATTGCAGAGAAAACCCCACAACACTTTAAAGGTAACCATTATATCAGTTGCAGCCAAGCCAGAACAAACACTACAAGAATAGATGGGGTCATAACCTTGTGCATGTCACTTACAAAGTATGAGACCATCACCTTCATCATGCAATGGCAGTGGCTAGCTGCCATCACTCCACATTAACTTCATTGGATCCCATCAGTGCGTGTAAATAAGTACATAACACTCTGCTCAATGTTCAGGCAAACAACTCTACAGAAAACTGCATCCTTAGTTTCTCTTGCATTTACACAAGCAACAGGAGACTCAGTCATGATGGTGCTAGCATCCAAAAGAAGTAGGTAATCAAAAGGTAAATAGTATCCTTATTCAAGCTGCAACAAACTTGTGAGGCTTAAATTCATTTCATTTAACTTGAATAATGTACAAGTATCTAAGCTAAGACATGAGAAGCCGAAATAGAGGCTACTGGTCAGGACTTCCTGCACCCTGAACATATCCTTTAAACACACCACTGGGGACTACTTGGATGCAATATATCCACTTTACTCACTGGAAAACTTACCTATCAGATTGCAGAGATAACTCCACAATTGCATTTTGAAGGTAACCATTATGTCAGTAACTCCAGCCAAACCAAAACAAACATGAAAAGAATGAGTCAGACCATCACCTCAGTCACACATGGCAGTGACTAGCTACCATTACTCCACACTGACTTCATCAGCTCCCAACCATGGACACAGATAAGTATAGAAAAATCTACAATAACATAGATGGTAAACAAATGCCTCCTGCCTCCCATATTTTGCACATTGATAACCAACCTTCAGTTGAGACTCAGTTTTCGCAGTCCGCTCTGCTATGGCCAACTTGTCCCGTAGTTGCTGCATCTCACCCTGCATTTACATTCAAACTTTGTGATTGGAATGACCATCCCAACAGCACATTCACATGAGCAGTACATACTACACATTCAGAGTATTTACTGCCCATGTACTCCAAAGAAATTGGAAAGATATTGCCCTTGGAGCAAAACAACAAGACTTAATACAAAGTACTGCTTACCTGAAGAAATCTTCGTTCATCAAGCCACTGCTTCACAGGCATCACTTTATCATTTGCATCCTTCCACTCATTTGCCACAACAGATGCTACTCGGTTAGCAGATATTTTTGCTCGTGCAAGCTCACGCTCAAGTGTTTTCTTTCCTTCCTGCATATGGGATTTAGCATCAGATGAGCCTGGTGCAATTTCTTTGAGCTTGGGACATGGAGTATAAAAACAGCAATTGAAAAACAAATCCAAGCCATGTACACAGAAGTACAGACTTACCTCAGATGAATTCACAAACAACAAACCATCAGCAATCTTAGTTGTCAGCATTGCAGTTCCAAAATGCTTACCAGCAACTCTTCCACTTGCCGTTGATAATCCCTTGCAGCATTCACAGCAGCCCCTCCAGCCAGAACTGCTTCTTCCAATTCAGCCACTGTGGTACTCAATTTCTCAACTTCAGCAACCTTTTGACGGTGCATTTTGTCCAGGATCTTGTTCTCTTCCTGCCACAACAAACATTTGATCCAATTCACACTTTTGACTTGGCTGCAACAACTAATCACAATGCAATACTTGGAACAAACCCCTGACCATGACTGCAAAGTCGTTTGATCTAACCTGGCAGATCTCAATCTGTTTCATCAATTCTTGATTACGATTCTGCAAGTCATCCACCATAGAAGCCTTTGCTTCAGCTGTCTGCACTGTCCTCTCTGCCACCAGAAGAGCAGCCTCTTTGGACTTGGTCAGACGATCCAGGGCCCTATTGTCATCCTGGAGCTTTGCTATCTGCCATGACAATCTAAATCAGAAACTAGAAATGTGGTGTGAAGTGTAAAATGTACTCCATATCCATACAGCAGTTCCATCAACTGCATCAAAATTCTTGAAACCTTTCATGTGAAACATTTGTAACCACAGCACTTTTTCAGGTATGCATACACACAGGACGAGGCCAGGCACAATACTTCTTTATAAGCTAGCCTCAGTTCAGCCTCAAGAGGTGCAAGGATGGCTTCTATCGGTGGAAGATCCTCATCCTTCTGGGCAGCGTGCACCCTTCGAAGAGTTGCCTCTGCAGCAAACTGTGCAGCAAGAGCTGTTTTCTTCTCATCATTAATCCTCTTCACTTCAAGATTCTGCACACAGCAAGAACTGTAAGATTTCAAAATATCAAAGCTCACTTAAAATGGCTAACAGGACAGCCAAGAACCAAGTTGACATTAACTGCAGGAAAACATGCTAGAATTGTCAAATCAGCAGGTTTTCATACCTTGCTCTCTAATGCGATTTCAGCTGCCTTAAGCTTCTCATCAACTTTTTGAAGCTCTTCATATATCTGCATGATTCCAAATGCAGCACAAAACATCAAGCTAGTGTTAATTACACAAGCCCTCTACCAGTCTTCTTGGTGAGAGACTGGTGACCAGCATCAGCTTCTCAGCAATGGCTATGGTTGTACTTGCTCATCTCAGGGAAACTTTCAGAACCAGAAACTATGCAAGAGTTTGATCTCAAATACTTGAGGAACCCTGACATGTACACAAACATGGGTATTGAGAAAGAGATCACCTCTTCAACTTTTTTTTTTGCCCCACGCTCAGTTTGCTTCAGAGCTTTTATCTCAGAATGAGCCTCAGCCAGTTCTCGGTCCTTATCTAAAATCCAACACAAGTTGAGAGCTGCATCAGAAATGCTCTTTCACACACAAAACACAAAAGAAGTCTCCAGGAACAAAGCAAGCTGCTCCCACAGAAATGGCAAGCAAGGAATTTCCTGCTCGGGTGAAAAGTTGGTAGCTAAAACTCTCTCTGTGTTCAGACTAAGTTCAGAACTAAACAAGTCTTGTGTATGGCCGCCTGTACTGAAATACATACTTCCAAAGCAGAGTAGCAATAAGCCTCCAGATCTGAGCTTCAGGTATTGAGTCCATATCAAGAGCTAAAACGTTATCTTCTTCAGACAATAGCGCAATGCACATAATGGAAACGGAAATTGCAGACGAGCTTTCAATTCGCCGTATGTATGTAGGATTGCCGTGAAACAGATGGAAACCGTTCTGACTGACTCTGGACCTATGAGGGTTCGGCATCAGGGAAGAGGAAAACATTTGCTATAGTACCGTCTCTGTGTGTGTGTGTGAAGCTTACCCCGAACTTCGTTCTCCAGGCGGTTCAGCTCCACCTTGACTGGATCCGAACCATGTAGCTGCGTTATTATATCATCGCTCTCAGGAAAAGAAGAACGCCCTATGCTCCTGCGCCTAGGTTTCGAGTCTGCTGCTCTAGAGAAACTCCCCGACACCGGCACACCTCCATTGTCAAAAACCGACTGCCTGCCGTTATTGTAGATTCCATCCATTGCGGCATTGTCATGGTCTACACTACCACTGAGTGATTCGTCCATAACTCTAGTACTGTCCTTCTTCTTCAGAAACAAGTTCTATGGATACCCCGCCACTCCCGCCCCCTTCCACTACTATGCACCACCAAGAGACGAAGCAGCAGAAGTCGTCCTCTACAAGATGCACAGCAACGTCGCCGTCGTCGTCTTCATCGTCGTTCAACTTCTTCGTCAACATACCACGGGTTGCAGCTTCTCGTCTCCGTTCCACTGCTCGCATCCACATTGCCACCAAACATAAAAAACATGGCAGCAAGCACAGCAGCAATGGCAAGCCGTCATCCCTCCTCTCCAGTTTGCTTGCAACATTGCTTTCCCAGACAAACTCTCTGCGCCTGCGTCCTTCTCTCCCTCTCTCCTCCTTTCTTCACCTTCTTGCCACAACAACGACAAAGCGCGGAGACGGTCCTTCGCCAAACAGACCTAAAATAAGCGCGAGGACTCTAGGGACTATATAGTCTTTAGGCCGGCCCGTGCGCGCAGACGGTCGGTCCTTCGCCAAAAAGACCTAGAATTGAGCGCGAGAGGACTCTGGGGACTATAGTCTTTGAGGGCCGGCCCCCGCGGGCGCAACAAAACAGGGGGTCTCAAACAGGGGCCTCAATAATCTCAA
>Ga0209208_10008663_pt1 | contig 13524 bp, 12 predicted proteins | sample S1TSphfallax_3_FD_187694 | JGI IMG/M metagenome (GOLD analysis project Ga0209208, IMG submission 187694) | Host-associated microbial communities from peat moss isolated from Minnesota, USA - S1T2_Fd - Sphagnum fallax MG (SPAdes) (version 2) | ecosystem: Host-associated > Plants > Peat moss >...
GACCTCGCCCGATATATCGACTGGTCGCCCTTCTTCGCCGCCTGGGAGCTGATCGGGCGCTACCCCGCCATTCTGGAGGACGATGTGGTGGGCGAAGCGGCCCGCAATCTCTTCGCGGACGGCGAGGCCATGCTGAAAATCCTCATCGAAGAGACGTGGTTCGAGGCCAAGGGCGTGGTGGGGCTTTGGCCCGCCAATGCCGACGGCGACGACATCGTCATATGGACAGACAATAGCCGCACCGCCGAACGGGCCCGGCTCCATACCCTGCGCCAGCAGATGTCCAAGGGTGAGAACCGCGCCAATCTGGCGCTGGCCGATTTCGTCGCGCCCACCGGCGCGGACTGGATTGGCGCCTTCGCGGTCACCTCAGGGCTTGGGGAGGGCGCTGTCGCCGAGCGCTTCAAGGCCGCTGGGGACGACTATTCGGCCATTCTCGCCGCCTCCCTGGCCGACCGCCTCGCCGAAGCGTTCGCAGAGGCGCTCCATCACAAGGTGCGCGCCGAACTCTGGGGGTATGAGCCAGGCGAGGGTTTCGACATCGAAGCTCTCCTGGCTGAGCGCTATCGCGGCATTCGCCCCGCGCCTGGCTATCCGGCCCAGCCCGATCACACCGAGAAGGGAATCCTCTTCGACCTGCTGAAGGCGCCTGAGGCGACGGGCATGGCGCTCACCGAAAGCTACGCCATGAGCCCCGCCTCATCCGTGTCCGGGCTCTATTTCGCCCATCCGGAAGCCCACTATTTCGGGGTGGGCAAGATTGAGCGCGATCAGGTCATCGACTATGCGGCGCGCAAGGGATGGGACGTGAAAACCGCCGAGCGGTGGCTCTCGCCGATCCTCAATTACGAACGCGCCTGAACTACGGACGCGCTTGAGGCGAAGCGGGAGCGTCGGGTTTGGGCGGGGCCTCGGGCTGCGCGTCGGGTTTTGGTGGCCCCTGCATATTCGCGTCGGCGCCGGTGTCGGCATCGGTCTTTTCGCCATCATCGGCGCCGATATTAACGGGGGCGGGCGGAGACTCGGTCGCCGAGGGGCCGTTATATTTTAGCGCCTGACCCAGAAGATTGGATTTGGCCGCCAACTCCCGCGCGTTGGTGTCGCAGCGGTCAGGCAAAGCCCAGGAGAGCCAGGCGCGGGCCAGTTCCCGTCGCGTATGGGTCTCGGCGGGCCCCCAGATGCCGCGGCCCAGGCTGACAGCCCGCGCGCCATCGGGCGATATCACCTTGATGCTCGCCTTTTCGGCGGATTGAACAGCGTTCTTCAGAACTCCGAGTTCCACCTTCGCCGCCGCCATGTCATCGGCATAGGGCTCGGGCTCGTTCTTCACCGAGGATCCGAAAAGCTTATCAATGTCGCGAAGCTGAGGCAGGATCTGGCCATAGATATAAAGATACTGGTCCATGGCGCCGTAACACCACGCAGCCAATTCATAGGGTTGGGTGGGGGCGTCGGCGGGCAGCGGTTCGCCGTCAGGCATGGGGTCGGCTGCGGCGCCCGCGCCAACTGGGGCAGGGTTGGCGTCTGGCGGCGGGCTGGCCGCGGTCGCCTGGGCCGCCGCCATGACGGGGTTGAGACTCAGCAGCGCGAGAAGCGCGATTGTCGCCTTCATGATAGGGTCCTTGAGACGGTGTCTGGGCGGCATGGTCAAGCTGTAAAGCTCGCTAATGCCCATGCGGTTCCCCTTCCCAGGATCAAGCGATGTCATCATGGGGGCGATTTTTGGGGAAAATGTGGGCTTTCGCGCCTTACGGGGGAGCGGATGGTTGACGCTGGGCGTTGAGATGACAAATTAGACGCGAACCGTCTGATCGGTGGAGCGCGAGGCGTTCATGGCTGAGCTTGTGGCGACACCCTATCCGAACCCTGGGTCGAATCTGCGCGGGGGGTTTTCCCCTTGGCGTGGCGCGGCATGGCTTCTCGGCGCCTTGGCCTGGTTGGCGGCGGGTTTCGTTGGCGCGGTCCTGGCTCTGGTGCTCACCGCTACGGTTGTGGTCATCGCCGCCATGAGCTCACTTCTTCTAGGCTTGGCGGCGGCGGCGGTGAAGACGCGTCGGGCTATCCACACGCGAGGATCTGGTCCGCTCATCGAAGCGCGTAGGGTCGGCGGCCATTCCTGGGTCGCCTATGGATGGGACGGGGACCTCTAGCCCCAGGGGCTCCGCTCCCCTAAACCTCCCTGCAAAGAGGTCAGGGAGGACCATCACATGATTGGTGTTATCGCGGTTCTGAAAATCAAAGACGGAACGGCCGCTGAGTTCGAGGCCATATTCAGCGAACTCTCGGAGAAAGTTCGCGCCAATGAGGCGGGGAACAAGCTCTATCAACTCACCAAGAGCCGCACGGAACCCAACACCTACAAGGTGATGGAATTGTATGCGGACGCGGAGGCTCTCGCGACCCACGGACAAACAGACTACTTCAAGGATCTCGGTCGCAAGATGGGCGCCGTGATGGACGGTCGTCCGGCTGTGGAGGTGCTCGACAGCGTCGGGTGACGGTAAATCTTCGGAGCGCTGGCGAAGCGCACGCGCTCCGAAGCAGAGACCTTAGTCGCAGGACACCTTGGCCGGCACGTATTTGCCCGCCTGGGCGTCCCAACGCCAACCGTCGCAGCCATAAGCCGCCGCCGGCGGAGGCGCCGCCGCGGCGGGCGGGGGCGGGGGATAATCATAATAGGCCGGGTATGGGTAGCCCCAGTACCCGTAATCCCACGGATAGCCCCAGGCGTACCAGGGATAGCCGAAACCGTAGCCTATACCGAGGCCCAGGCCCAAACCGATCCCGAAGCCATAGCCGCGATAGCCGTAGCCATGACCGTAATAGCCGCCGTGGTAACCGCCATATCCACCGTGGTAACCACCGACCGCCGAATGAGCGCCGCCATGAAATCCGCCACCGCCACCGGCGTGGCCGCCGCCATGCTGGGCCAGGGCCGGCGCGGCAGTGAAGGCCGCCGCTCCAATCGCCAAGGTCGCCGCCGCCGCTCTGATCTGTTTACGCATGTTCCAAACCCTCGACCAAATTTGTTCACGCCGTCATGGAGTCGTTTGCCGATTCCAGAGGCCGCCTATTATGTAATTATGCCCGCCCGAAACTGAACCTGGCCTGAACGAGAACCGACTCCCCATGAGCATCGAATCCCTTTTCCAGCCCTTCGCCTTCAAGGGGCTGCGTCTGCCCAACCGCCTTGTGATGGCCCCCATGACGCGCTCCAAGTCCCCCGGCGGTATCGCCACGCCTGATGTCGCCGCCTATTATGGCCGCCGCGCCGCCGCACAGATCGGGCTGATCATCACCGAGGGCACGGGAGTGGCCCGGCCTGCGTCCCTGAATGATCCGGATATTCCGAGGTTCCATGGCGCCGCCGAGCTTGAGGCCTGGGGCAAGGTGGCCCACGCGGTTCACGCCGAGGGCGGCTTTATCGCCCCGCAACTCTGGCATGTGGGCGCTGTCCGCACCCGCCACCCCGAATGGACGCCGCCCGGCGCCTATGACAGCCCGTCCGGACTCTCCAGCCCCGGTCACCGGTTCGGCGATCCCATGACCGACAGTGAGGTGGCCGACGCTATCTCGGCCTTCGCCGCGGCCGCGGCCGACGCCAAGCGCCTGGGTTTCGACGCGGTCGAACTCCATGGCGCACATGGCTATCTGATCGACCAGTTCTTCTGGGCGGGGACAAACGAACGCGCCGACGCCTTTGGCGGGCCCACCATCGTCGAGAGGGGCCGCTTCGCCGCCGAGATCCTCACAGCGGTGCGCGCTGCGGTCGGACCCGATTTCCCGGTCATCATTCGTCTCTCCCAGTGGAAGCAGCAGGATTTCGCGGCGCGCCTCGCGCCGACGCCGCAGGATCTCGAGGCGTGGCTCGGCCCCCTCGTGGCGGCCGGCGCCGACATCATCCATTGCTCGCAGCGCCGGTTCTGGGAGCCGGAGTTCGAGGGCTCCGACCTCAATTTCGCGGGGTGGGCCAAGAAGATCACGGGTGTTCCAACAATTACCGTGGGCTCGGTGGGCCTCACCGGCGATTTCATCTCGGCCTATGGCGGGGAGGGCTCCAAACCCGCCTCTCTGGATGATCTTGTTCGCCGTTTGGAGCGTGGCGATTTCGATCTCGTGGCCGTGGGGCGCGCCGTGCTTCAGGATCCGCTCTGGGCCGTGAAGGTGCGAGAGGGCCGGACGTCCGAGCTGCTCGATTTCGAGCGTTCCGCCATGGCAACGCTCTACTAGCCTTCCGCGTTATTGGCGGGGGGCTTGCAATCCTTGTAGGCCTGCGCGGCGGTCGGTCCCGCTGGAGCCACGCCTTATGCCCGTTCAATTGGCGTCACGCCCCGACACAGACGCTTCCGGGGCGCCGGAGGCGCGCCCAAGGTTGCGGATCGCATTTCTCTCTTATCGCTCCGATCCCCGCGTTGGTGGCCAGGGCGTGTATCTCAGCGCCGCGGCGGGCGCCCTCGCCCGGCGTGGCCACCACGTGGAAATCCTCTCGGGGCCGCCCTATCCCGAGACGCCGGCCGGTGTGAGCCTGACGCACATTCCCTCCCTCGATCTTTATGCCCAGCCCCATCATGGCCATCGGGCCCTCAGGTGGCGTCACCTCAAGAGCTGGACCGATACGGCAGAGTATCTTGGCCACCTTGCCGGCGCCTTCATGGAGCCCTGGTCCTTCGGCCGGCGCGTGGCGTGCTATCTGCGCGCGCATCGCGGCCGCTTCGACGTGGTCATCGACAATCAGACCCTCGCCTATGGTCTGCTGGATATCCAAAAGGCCGGGCTGCCCTTGGTCGAGGTGATCCATCACCCCATCCGCCGCGATCTTGAATTCGCCCTGGCCGATGAACCGCGTTGGGGTCACCGGGTTCTGCTGCGCCAATGGTACGGGTTCCTGAAGATGCAGGAGCGTGTCGCCCCTCGCCTTAATCAGGTGATCGTCGTGTCCGAGGCCAGCAAACGCGACGTGGCGCGCTATCTCGGAGTCGATCCGTCGCGGTGCGTCGCCGCGCCGTTGGGGGTCGACCAGGGAATCTTCTATCCGCGCCCTTTTGGGGGGCGCCTTACCCAGCGTCTTGTGACCACCGCCAGCGCCGATACGCCCCTCAAAGGCTTGCCTGTCTTGCTCGAAGCCTATTGCGGCCTGCTGACGCTCTGGCCCGAGCTCGAACTGGTGGTGGTCGGACGGCTGCGTGAAGGACGGACCGCGGAGATCCTGGACCGCCTGGGCCTGAAGGCGCGGGTGCGGTTCGTGCATGATCTCACCCGCGAGGCGATAGCCGAGTTGTTTGGCCAGGCGACCGTCTGCGTCACCCCGTCGCTCTATGAGGGTTTCGGTCTGCCAGCGGCCGAGGCCATGGCCTGCGGCGCGCCGGTCGTGGTCACCGATGGCGGAGCCTTGCCCGAGGTTGTGGGCGACGCTGGGGTTGTGGTTCCCGCCGGGGACGCCGCCGCTTTGGAGGCCGCCATCGCCGGGCTGCTGGACAACCCTGGTCGCCGCCGCGTGCTCGGCGAGGCGGCCGCGGCAAGGGCGCGAACGCACTTCAACTGGGATCGCGTGGCGGAGATCTATGAGCAGGTGTTGAGCGACGCGGTGGTGGCGAGATGCTGACCCTGCGCCTCGCGGCTCTTGGCCTTGGGCCGGGGGCGCGGGTTCTGGACCTCGGCTGTGGCGAGGGTCGCCACGTCCATGCCCTGGCCGGCTTGCCGGGAGTTCACGTGGTGGGTCTGGACGCCCATGCGCCGTCCCTCGCCAAGGCGGCCGAGGGCCTGGATCAGGTTCCCCATGGCGGCGGCGCCAGCCTGCTTATCCGGGGCGACGCCTTTCGGCTTCCCTTCGGCGACGGCGCCTTCGACGCGGTAGTGTGCAGCGAGGTCCTTGAGCATCTTCCCGACGTGGCCGGGGCCCTGCGCGAGATCGACCGGGTTCTCGCCCCGGGCGGGGCGTTGGCCGTTAGCGTGCCGCGCGCCTGGCCTGAGCGGCTGTGCTGGCGCCTTGCGCCTGGGGCGGGCGGCTATGCCGACCAGCCGGGGGGACATGTTCGCATCTTCACCGAGGCCGCCCTGAAGGCGGCTCTGCGGACCGAGGGTTTCGCCCTGCGCGCACGGCATTTCGCTCATGCTCTCCACACCCCCTATTGGTGGCTGAAGACCGCTTTCTGGTCCCGCCGGGACGACCATCCCCTAGTGCGACTCTATCATCGCTTCCTAGTCTGGGACCTGATGGCGCGGCCGCGCCTGACCCGCTGGATGGAGGCGGTGCTGGACCCGGTCATGGGCAAGAGCCTGGTCCTCTATCTCGACAAGCCCGCCGCGGGGACCCTTGGGTCATGACCCTGGCTTTCGCTGAAACCCCCAATGCCATGGCCAGCCTCGGGCCCGCGGCCGCGCGCATCCTGGAGATACAGACCGCGAACGGCGCGATTGCCTGGTTCGAGGATGGGCCATGGGACGCCTGGAACCACTGCGAATGCCTCATGGCCCTGGGGGTCATGGGCGAAATCCGCGCCATGGCGGCGGGTTTTGATTATCTGGCGGCGGCGCAGGAGCCTTCGGGCGCCTGGGCCTGCGGCTATGGCAACGCCCTGCCGATGGCGGACCGCGATCACATCGCCCGCACCCTCGCCCCGCTCGTGCGCGACACCAATTTTGCCGCGTATCCCGCCACGGCGCTCTGGCACGCGTGGCGACTGACCGGCGACCTGGCTTTGGTGAAGCGCCATTGGCCCATGGTCCGGGCGGCGATGGGGTTCGTCCTGACGTGCCAGCATCCAGAGGGCGATATCTCCTGGTGCAGGGAGGCCCACGGCCGGGATGAGGACGATGCTATCCGGGCCGGCGGCGCCAGTATTTTCGCCGCCCTAGCTCACGCCGCCGCCCTGGGCGAACTGGTGGGCGATCCGCGGCCGGCCCTGGCCAAGGCGCGCCAGCGATTGCAAGTCGCCCTGATCTCGCGGCCGGATCGCTTTGACCGGGCGGGGCGCGACCGCTCCGGCTTCGCCATGGATTGGTACTACCCCATCCTCTGTGGGGTCTTGCCCATGGAGGCGGCGATGGCGCGACTTGAGGCCGGGCGCGCGCGCTTCGTCGAACCTGGCCGGGGCTGCCGGTGTGTGGCCCATGAGCCCTGGGCCACCGTGGCCGAGTCGGCTGAGCTGGCCCTCGCCCTGATCCGCCTCGGCCGCGAGAGGGAGGCGGCGGAGCTCTTGGCGTGGCAGGAGGCGCATCGGGATGCCGACGGCGCCTGGTGGATGGGCTGGCAATTCGCCGAGGACGTTCCGTGGCCTCTGGAAACGCCAAGCTGGACTCAGGCCGCCGTTATTCTCGCCTATGACGCGCTCTGGAACACCTCTCCCGCCAGCCGGGTCTTGTGCGGGGGCGCCTGACGCGCTCAAACGTCAGCGCGTTTGAGAAGGGGCAGGCTGAAGATGAAGATCGTGGGGGCTTTGGTCGGGCTGTCTCTCCTCAGCCTCACGCCCGGTGTCGCCCAGGCGGCCTGGCCGCCCAGCGATGGGCAAGGCGTCTGCAAGGTCATCAAGACGACCGATGTGCCCGCCGCCATGCGCGATGGAGTCATCCTGCGGGCAGACGTCTACCGCCCTGTCACCGACAAACCCGTGCCGGTGATCCTGATGCGCACCCAATATGGCAAGACCGCCGCACAGGTTCAGCCCGAGCGCTTCCAGTCGCCGGAGTGGTACGCCTCCCACTGCTACATCGTCGTGATCCAGGATATTCGCGGCCAGTACGCTTCCGACGGGGTCTTCGACGAATATTCCCATGACCGGGACGACGGCTATGACTCGGTGGAATGGGCCGCCAAGTTGCCCGGCTCGAACGGCAAGGTCGGCATGTATGGCTCGTCCTATGTGGGGGCGACCCAGTGGCTGGCGGCCACCGCCGCGCCGCCGTCCTTGAAGGCCATAGTCCCTTCCAACACCGCCTCTGACTATTATGACGGCTGGACCTATGAGGACGGCGCCTTCCGCCTGGCCTTCATCGAGAACTGGATGGCCGAGACCATCGCCGAGAGCGCGGCGGTGAACCGCAAGGATGCGGCGACAGCCCAGAGCCTCAAGGTCGCCGGCCTCGACATCGCCAAATGGATGCGCTTCGCCCCCTATGACGCCCTGCCCATTTTCGCGCCCCAGGATCCCGCCGTGGCGCCCTATTTCTTTGAGGCCATCAAACATCCGACGAACGACGCCTACTGGAAGGCGTTCAGCATCGAGGCGCGCTACGACAAGGTCGCCGTTCCCGCCCTGGCCTTCGATGGCTGGTATGACGCCTTCGTCAATGGCGCCCTGAAGAACTTCGACGGCGTCCAGGCCAAGGGCGCCACGCGGGAGGCCCGGGCCAGCCAAAGGATCGTCATCGGCCCCTGGGAGCATATCGGCTGGGGCCGCCCCGACGCCGTGGTGAGTCCGAAGCTCAAGGCCATTGGCGCCGTGGCCGATAGTCCGGTCAATGATCTGACCCTCGCCTGGTTCGACCACTTCCTCAAAGGCGAGGACAATGGCGTGGAGACGGGGCCCCGGGTGGACTATTTCGTCATGGGCGAGAACCGCTGGCACGTGGCCCATGAGTGGCCCCTGGCGGCCACCCAACTTGAGTCCTGGCGCCTGGGAAGCGGCGGCCATGCCGCGTCGGTAATGGGCGATGGGACCTTGAGCCTTACAGCGGCCGGCGCCGGCGCGTCGGATAGTTTTACCTATGATCCGGCCAATCCGGTTCCCAGTGTCGGAGGTCACTCCTGCTGCGCCTGGAACACAGGCCCTCAGGGCCAGTTTGATCAGTCCGCGATCGAGCAGCGACCCGATATTCTCGTCTATTCCAGCGCGCCTCTCGCCAAACCGCTTGAGGTGACGGGCCCGGTAACCGTGGTGCTCTATGCCCGCTCGACGGCGCCGGACACTGACTTCACCGCCAAGCTCGTCGACGTGGCGCCCGATGGCGAGGCCATAAATATCGCCAACGGCATCCAGCGGGCGAGCTATCGCGAAAGCCAGGAGCATCCGACGCCCATCACGCCCGGCGAGGTCTATCGCTATGAGATCCATGTCTGGCCCACCAGCAACCTCTTCAAGGCCGGTCACCAGATCCGGTTGGAAATCTCCTCCAGCGACTATCCGCAGTTCGATCCCAATCCCAATACGGGCGCAACGCTGAGGACCACCACGGCGGTGAAGACCGCCGCGCAGACCATATTGCACGACGCGGATCATCCCTCGGCCCTCATCCTGCCGGTGATCCCGGCGGGCGCCGAGGGGCCGGGCGCGGACCAACCGCCGACGCATTAGTCGGCGGGTCAGGATTCATTCGGGGGGCTATGTGCTGAGCGTGTTCAAATTCGCCTTGGCCGCTTTCGCGGCGGGCATGGCCAGTCTCGCGGCGGTCTCGGGGGCGGCGGCCGCGCCAGTTCCCCCTGTCGAGGCCTATGGCAAACTTCCGAGCCTCGAACACGTCAGCCTTTCGCCGTCGGGAAAGCGCCTCGCCATGATCGCCGTGGTCGGCGAAGAGCGGCGACTGCTGGTGGGGCCGGTGGGCGGCAAGGTCGACTTCGCGGCGAAGGTTGGATCGGCGAAAGTTCGGTCGGTGGAGTGGGCAGGGGATGACCATCTCCTCGTGGCGATTTCGAAGACCGCGAGCCTCGGTCTCGATTTCGATGTAAGCAAGACCGAGCTCTATCGCCTTCTCGTTGTCGCCGTTCCCAGCGGCAAGTCCTTCATGCTGTTCGACAAGCAGAAAGACATGGCGAAGATCCTGGAGGGCGAATTCGGCAGCGCCAAGATCGGGGAGCATTGGTACGGCTTCTTCGGCGGCGTGACCTACGTCAAGACGAGGGGCAACCAGGTCTTTCTGGACCACACTTATCCCGATCTTTACCGCGTCGACCTCGACTCGGGCGATATCAAGCTCGCGGCCCCAGGATCGGAGTCGACCCACAACTGGGTGGTCGGTCCTGATGGCGCCGTCCTCGCTCGCGCCATCTATGAGCAGGATCACAAGACGTGGCGTGTTTCCACCGGGGCGATGGGGGGCAAGGTTCTCGCCACCGGCGAGTATCCCTTCGGCGGCGTTGAGCTTTCGCTGGGACGAACGCCGGATACGGTGCTGGTCACCCGACCCACGGACGAGCGCGACATCGACGAAGTGATTCCCCTTGCTGGCGGCCCGCCGGCGGAGCTTCCAGACGATGACACGATCGCCCGTCATTATCATGATCGCGTGACCGGCCTCTGGATCGGCTATTCCACCTTTGGCGACCAACCCACCGTCAAAATGTTCGACACCCTGGCGGACAAGCGCGTCGCGGGGGCCCGGAAAGCCTTTCCGGGCGAGACGGTTCGTCTGGCGTCTTGGAGCCAGGACTTCAACCGCATGATCGTCTTCACCACGGGGCCTGGCGATCCCGGTACCTATTGGCTGGTCGACATTCCCAGCGGCGGGGCTGACCCCATTGGCTATGAATATCCCTCGATCACGCCCGAACAGGTGGGGCCGATCAAGATGATCGAATGGAAGGCGCGGGATGGCCTGGTGATCCATGGCGTGCTCAGCCTGCCGCCCGGGCTGGAAGCCAAGAACCTCCCCATCGTCGTCTTCCCCCATGGGGGCCCGGAGGCCCGGGACTATCCTGTCTTTGACTGGTGGGCCCAGGCCTTCGCCTCCCGGGGATATGCCGTCCTGCAGCCGAATTTCCGGGGTTCGTCGGACTATGGCGTGGCGTTCCGCGATGCGGGCTTTGGTCAGTGGGGACGCAAGATGCAGACCGATCTATCTGACGGTCTCGCCGACCTCGCCAGGCAGGGCGTGGCGGACCCGAAACGCGCCTGCATCATGGGAGGGAGCTATGGAGGGTATGCGGCTTTGGCCGGCGTGACCGTCCAGCAAGGAATCTATCGCTGCGCGGTGTCCGTGGCGGGGGTGTCGGACCCGTTGGGAATGATCGAATATTCGAAGGATGAGCAGGGCGGGGACCCCAACGCCGAGACGCGCTATTGGGAGAAATTCATGGGTGGCTATGCCCATCTCGACGAGATTTCGCCGCTCAAGCGGGCGGCTTTCGCCGATGCGCCTATTCTCCTTATTCACGGCAAGGACGACACCACGGTTCCCTTTGACCAGAGCGACGCCATGAACCGAGCCCTGATCGCCGCCAGCAAGCCGGTGGAGTTCGTGGTCCTGCCCCATGAGGACCATTATCTCTCCCGCGAAGAGACCCGCATCCAGATGCTGAACGCCGCCGTGGCCTTCGTGGAAAAATATAATCCGCCTGACGCGGCTCGGTAGGTCACGTCCTTACAACCGGCGCAGCAGCCTCAGACTCTTCACCTCGGCGATAGTCTCGAACAGCCCCGAGGCCTCCGCCAGCTGGAAGATTTCGAAGGGCGGGCGGCCGCCGTCGGCGGGGTCGGGGAAGACGTCGTGGATGGCGAGGACACCGCCGGCCATCAGGTGGGGAGTCCAGCCATGATAGTCGGCGAGGGCCGCCTCCATGGTGTGGCCGCCGTCGATGAAGATGAGGGAGAGGGGCGTCGCCCAGTGGCGGGCGATGATGGCGGAGCGCCCCACCAGGGCGATGACCGTCTCTTCCAGATGCGCGGCGCGCAGGGTCCAGCGGAACGCTGGGAGGGTGTCGAGGCTTCCAGCCTCGGCGTCCCAGAGGCTGGCGTCATGCCATTCCCAGCCGGGCTGGTTCTCCTCCGAGCCGCGGTGGTGATCCACCGAATAGAGCACGCCGCCCGCCGCCTGGGCCGCCGCGCCGAGATAGAGGGCCGACTTGCCACAATAGGCGCCGATCTCCAGGCAGGGGCCGAGGGGCGCGCGCGCCAGGGCGGCGTCGTAAAGCGCCGCGCCTTCGTCGGGGTGGAGAAAGCCCTTTATCGTCGCCGGGTCGAGGGGAAGGGGAGGGGGCGTCATACGTCGTCACCCCGCACGAAGCGCAGCGGAGATGCGGGGCCCAGGGGACTGGTTTTAGCGTCCCAGAGCGCGAACCGCGGCGCTTCACCGGGTCGCCTGGGCCCCGGCTCGCGGCTTCGCCTTGGCCGGGGTGACGGTTGTTGTGCGGCGCTCATTCAGGTCGCGCCGGGGTCTTTGCACGCCCCCCCGCGTCCACAAAGCCCAGCATGGCGGCATTGAAGACGGCTGGGTTCTGCAGCATGGCGAAATGGCTGAGGCCTGGCAGGATGATCAGCCGGGCGCCTGGGATCACGCGGGCCAGATAGTCGGTGTGGTCGCGCTTGATCGCCTCGTCGTGGTCGCCGTCGACAATGGCGACAGGCGCGGAGATCCTGGCGAGGTCGGCGGCGGAATAGTTGGGCTCCTTATCCCACATAAGCTCGATGGCGGCCTGGAAGGCGGCATAGTCGCCGGGCGTCGCCGACAGACGCCGGTAGTCGCCGCCGCACTGGCGCTCGAAGCGGGCGAAGGTGGGATTGGTCTCGGTGTCACTCTTGACCCCGCTGGGATCCATATTGGCGGCGAAGGCGAAGGCCCGGGTCAGGCGGTCCGGGTATTTCAGGGCCATCACCAGGGCGATGATCGCCCCATCGCTCCAGCCCACCACGGCCGCGCGCTTCAAGCCCAAGGCGTCCATGACCGCCACGACGTCGGAGGCCATGAGCTCATAGGTAAAGGGCCGCTCATCGCGGGTGCTGCGCCCGTGGCCGCGACTGTCGATGAGGATGACCCGGTGATGGTCGCGCACCAGGGCCGGAACCTGATTTCCCCAGTATTCGCCGTTGGCCAGGCCCCCGTGCAGCAGGATCACCGGCGATCCCGCCCCATAGGACCGCCAGAAGATCCGCGCGCCGTCGTGGGGCGCATGGCCTGACGCGCCGCCGGCGGGCAGGGGCGCCGGAGCGGGGAGGGTGCGCCAGAGCTCATCGGCCCGCGCGCCAAATGCGGCGCCCGCGAGACCCAGGGCAAGCGACCCGAAAAGCGCCGTGCGTCTGATCATTATCCCTCCCGCCGGCCTGTCGGTCCCCGGCTTGATTGACATCGCAAAAGCTCGCCTCCTAGCCTTCGAACATGCACGAGATCGACACCGCGCCCGTCAGTCTGCACCGCGTTCTGGGGCCGCTGGGCGTGCTGTTTCTGACCTTTTCGGCTCTCTCGCCGGTCTTCTCGGTCTATATCAGCGGCGATGTGGTCCTGCACATGGCGGGAACAGGAGCTGCGATCGCCTTCCTGGCCGGCGGCATCGCCGCGGCGATCCTGGCTCTTCTTTATGCCGAGATGGGCGCCGCCTTTCCGGGCGCCGGGGGGGTCTATCCCGGCCTGAACGCCCTGCTCGGGCCCTTCATGTCGTTTCCCTATATCGTCATGATGCTGCCGATTTCGCTGGGCCAGATCGCCTTCGCGGCACTGGGCCTGGCGGACTATGTGCGCGTGCTGGCCCCTGCGGCGCCCTATCTGCCCCTCGCCTTCGCCTCCCTGGCGGCGGCCACCTTCATCGCGGTCCTTAACATTCGCCACGGCGCCGTGGTGACGGGGATCTTCCTGGCGGTGGAGGCGGTCGCCCTGGCGATC
>Ga0209208_10008664_pt1 | contig 13523 bp, 5 predicted proteins | sample S1TSphfallax_3_FD_187694 | JGI IMG/M metagenome (GOLD analysis project Ga0209208, IMG submission 187694) | Host-associated microbial communities from peat moss isolated from Minnesota, USA - S1T2_Fd - Sphagnum fallax MG (SPAdes) (version 2) | ecosystem: Host-associated > Plants > Peat moss >...
ATATAAGCAAAATTATATAAGCAGTGTTGGGCAGGTATTTGATATGTTAAATAACCTCCACGTCTGGGTATTTGTAAAATGGGAATTAAAAGAATTAAAACTCGGAATCAAAGAATCACAAGTTCCGGGTATTTGAAAAAAATTCAGAATCAAAGAACCGTTGCCGGTTCTGGTTATTTCAAAAAAACCTCACAGAACTGCCGGGTTTCACGAAAACTCGGAAAAGAGGAGCCAGGCAGGTTTTTGGGCGGATATTTTACTTTTACAATTTGGGATCTGGGTTTTAGGACCTCGACAGACAAACTAACTGAAGAAATCATCCGCTGCTTCACCAGCCTCTCCCTTCCCCCACCCCCCAAAACCTCCGTCACAGACACAGAGACTTACTGAATTAATATATATGATTGTCTCATCATGCAATATAAGTTTATTATATCAATTATTATTTATGAAAACCATGAAATATTTCTTGGTGTGAGGACATAAATGCATAATTAAATTTTGATTTGTGATAGTACTAAGGTAGAGGCACCTAAAACCATCATTGCATCCTAAACCAACATCTAAAGGGATCTCCGATAATTGTTGTAATGTGTTTATTAATGCACTAATATAATAATTCTTTGTTTTAAGATATTGAGAAAATGGTTTCAAATTACAACCCAATCCATTTCACATATTTTCAAATCTAGTCAATTTCATTGGCTATTTTGGACACATATGACCTTGGTTTTAGAATCCTTTCTAGTCAATATCTTGAAATTTTTGGGGTGTTACACCCACAACTTACAGTGGAAATTATTGATAGTATAGGGGAAGTCTATCGCATTTTTTATAAATTTGTAACTAATTAAAATAAAAATCTTCTTGTCTTTAAGGGAAAAATGAATGTAGAAAAAATAAAAGTTTGATTTACTCAATATGCTTATTGTGTTGCTTTTAAATGATTTTACATCAATGCACAATACTATTTGCATGTTCATAGACCATTGCCCATCTTTTGAGCCTCTAATGACAATAAATGTTAGCTCAAAATGTGGGTATTGCAATTGCAATCAACTTTATGACATCAATTTTATAACTCCACTTCCACTTTGGACTATTTAATGGACAATGTACTTTTTAATTAAGCAATGGTCAATAGAATTAGTAAATTGATCTACTTATCTTAATGATGTGCTTACGCAATATGGTTTAGATTTAGGTTTTAAAAACAACAAATAATTATGAATTTTTGGACTTTTTTGTATTAATTAAAATCAACCCTAGATTAGATGTTGAAAAAGAAATTTCATTTAAACATTTATGGACCAAAACACATTCATTTTAAATCTTTTGAAGGGAGTGAAGAAACTCTCAACTTGGAAAGACTATATAAAAAGTAAAAAAATACTTATTCTTCCATTTTTTTCATTTAATTAACTTTAACATCTAGGGCTAATTCTTACACTCGTTATTTTTCCCAATTTAAATAACTTAAAAATGTAAGACATAATTAATTGCTATGAAACTTTTTTTTTGTGCATTTCAATATGTTTATATAGTTTTTAGGTTGTATGGCATCTACCATTAGGGTTATTTAAGGTTAAATGTTTTTTTTTTTTTGGTTAATTAACTTTAAACTCTAAGGCAAATTCTTCCATTCATTAGTTTTCTTCATTTGATTAGCTTCAAAATTCAAATCATAATCTAGTTGTTATAAAATTGTTTTGTTTCCATTTGTATGGTCTACCTTGAAATGTGATTATTACATTTTTAAAATGGCTTTTGTATGATGCAATACCCACACACAAGGACTTGTGAAAACCACTTGGTCTTGATTGAAAGTAATTGGGTCTAAGAATGCAATACCCACATCAACTTTAAACCACCATGTTTAGAATGGTTAGGGGTTCCCAAAATTGGCACCTATTTTTGTGACCACATGTGAGTATTGCAATAAGTAATGTCTTTGTCCTATGCAATATCCACACATGGGTGCCCATGAAAATGACCCAATTTTAGTTCATGATTAGTCAGTTCAAAACATAATCCCAAAGTGCAATATTCACGTTCCTTCAAATTGGGCTTCAAAAGGACAATAAGACCCCAATAAAGCAACACTTATTTTATGACCCATATGTGAATATTTCACAAGATTCCAATATATATTAGTGACCATATGTGAATACATTACAAAATTTCTCCTACATCATGGGGATTTTACAAAACATTATGTAGGTATTGACTAGGAACTTTAAACTCTAACCATGTGAATGTGAAATTATAATGGAACAATAGAAGATGGTTTTGAGCCCAAGACAGAAAGGTTTTTTGAAAATCAAAATTGTTTTACATACATTCATATTTCATAAGGGATCATAGGCCAAAACATGGCCTATATTGCTTCACCTATTACTTTGTTTGTAGTAATATATGTCAATGGTGACTACATGACTATGTAATAAAATTGAATGTTAGGTTAGTTATCTAGTTATGTTATAACTAGGTTGGTGATAAGTTGGATTCATGTAGTCAATTGTGTTTTAGTTTGGAATCAGTTCATGGGTGAACATAGTTCAAGCTATTTAGTGTTTGGGATATAATCCCAAGTTGTGCGTTTTCAAATCACTTTTGTTGATTTGAGATTCCAAATGACATGGCATTTTTTTGTTTTCTAGTTTTCATGTGTTATGCACGTTTATTTTTTGCCATGGTTGTGTGTTGTGGTTTTTCATTATATGTTTTGGGCTTGCATTCTTGCTTGTTGTAGGTGAATCATATTTTGAATCACCAAAAGTCCATTTTAGTTTGTTTTTAGGCAAACTAGTTAAGGTGGGAAAAAGTTTATGGTCTTTGAACAAGTTGTTAACTGCACCATGTGGTGTGATTATAGTGAGTTGATTTTGTTTTATACACTGAATGGTGTGGGGTGTTTTTTCAATGTTTTTCGTACATGTTGTGTTTTGCAAACTGGTAGGAATTGTAGTTGGGGTGTTTTTTGTTTGTTTCGTTTAATGATTTTCATGATATTGAATTTGTTGGTTGAAAACCCCCTAAGAAGTTGAAGCTTAATGAAGGCATGTGTAACTTGAAATGTTGAATGAAGAAGTAAAAAGGGGGAAGAGAAAGCATTAGCCAATTTTTCTTAAAGATGTATTCCCCATTTCTTCCTATGGTTTATTTGGTTATAGCAACAAGGAGACAAAAAACAACTTACTTCAATGAATGCCTTCCTTGCTATCTTTGTTGTTCAACAACAATGTTGCAAATTTCTTCTTCTTCATCCTTTTTAAAAGCTAGAACAACAAAATCATCAACGTAATAGTTGTAGGATTTGCATTAGCAAAAGATTCAAGCTTTTTCTTCTAGGCGGTGTTGTTGTAAAAAAAACGTGAAGGCAAAATAAAAGAAAACAAATCGGGGTAAGCAAAGCTCAATGGTGGCAATTATGAATGTGGAACAAGGCTGCCATTTCCAAGAATTTCAATGTCCTCTTCAAACCTAATAGGTTTGGGCACAAACTTAGGTTCATGTGCTTTGGGCATAATTATAATCCAAAACTCCATGATTAGGTTTAGAACAAGGAAGCAAATGGGTTCCAATTTGGGCATCCCCCTTTCTTCCATTTTTATTTTATAATTTGTTAATTTGTTGACATTTTCAAGGTTTTCTTTTGATTTTTGTAATTTGAGAAGTTTTCATCCACAATTTGGATGTAAGAATTTTTCATCCAATTTTTGTGTACCTAGTAATCAGACATGGGTTTAATGATTGGATAAGGAATTTTTTGGGTCCAAAAAAGTTGGAAAATTTTGCATGTGATTAGACCCTAAACCTAAACCTAAATAGATTTTTAGACCCTAAACCCTAAAATCTATGACCATAAGATATGTGACCTAAAAACCAATCTATGATAGTTTTTTTTAAACTTGTTTTGGAAAATCATAACTTGGTCATACAAAATTGGAAACGGATGTCTTTTACATTGTTGGATTCCTCGAGATTGGGGTTACTTGCATGAGAAAATTCAAGTTATTTGGAATTTGTTTTATGGGGTGCAAAGAATGGTGTGCATGAAATCAATTTTTGTTGAATTTTTGGAATCTCATCATTATGCTAATAAACACCCATTCTTATAACCTATAGGTGATGAATGTCACACCATTAGCAATGAAGAGAATTTTGACTTCCTATTGTAATTCTCGAGTGGGAATTACAAGAACAAGGATCAAGTTGTATGAAAAGTTCATCCCTTATTTATGTTGTAGGGTTACATTTATTTATTGTCATTGTGTTTGTGGGGTTATTGTTTAATTTCAAGAGGTAGGGGGGTTTGCCAAATTGTGTGTTATTGTTCAACACTTTAAAGTAAACACATGCTTTTGGGTTGATGTTTCAAAAAATGTGCAAATTGCATAATGGGAAACCTAAGGTGAAAGGTTACAAACTATCCCTTGTGTGTTCATTGTTGTAATGAACCTTCTAGGGTTTTAATTATAAGTGTGGTTAATAATCAAACATTAGACAAAGCTACCCATCAATTTTGACCATTGGGGAGGTTTTACTTGATTTTTGAATTGCCTAAACATAGTGATTGGGGTTTTAATGAAAGGTAGGTATAAAGGGTTTGCATTATTGTAAATATTTTAGATTTGATCATTAGTTATTTTGTTGTTTGTTTATGATGGTGAAATTGGGTTAGTGGTCAATAAACCATATTTTGTGTGTTCATTATGTGCCTAAATTTTGTTGGTCTTGTGACATGATTTTGTGAATGTAAGTGCCTTATAATTAATAGCCTAATTAGGTTCATCCACAAGGTCAAGATCCCTAATCAAGGTTAAGGTGCACCATGATGATGGGGTGCAAATGGGATAACACAAACTACACTTGCCTTTTTAAGGGATTGTTTTTGGGGGAATATCTTTATCTTCACAAAAGTCCTAATTAAAAAAAAAAAAATCTTGAATTTTTAAAAAATATTATTATGTCAAGTTTTATGTAAAAGATTTCATTTAAAAAAAAGTTGAACCCCATTTACCAGTTATTTTTGTGCTAAAAACAACCAATATAGTGTTTTTGAAAACTTTTTATTCGTTGGATATTTTAAAAATTAATTCACATGTTTCAATAATATATTAGGAAACCTACAATATAAAAAAATCATATACTTTCAACATCAAATTAAATCTTCGTTTCTAAATGTGAAAAGTTAAACAAACATTACATTTGTTGTGGCTCTTGTTTGTGACTACACTTGATGACACAAGTTTCCATAATAGGGGATATAATGAAAGTTATTAGTGGGGTGGGGTTATTAGGCAAGGGTGTGGTTTAAACCACCCACAATGCCATCATCATTTAAAGGGATTCCTTGGATTTTGATTTGGATACAAATTTGATCCAATTCATGACACCATTGTTGTGAGACATGGAGGACATTTATGGAGCAATCAAAGGGTCAATATTTGGGGCTAGTTCACTACTAGAAAACATGGTACTTTTTTATTGGAAAATTTAGTCCAAAAATACCCAATTTGAATAGGTTTCAAAAAGACCACTTCGTCATTTTAAACAAGTTGATTTTGACATGTCCATTATGACTATGGTGGTTTTTTTTACTAACAGAGTATGGACCATTTGATTGGTCATTTTGATTGGTCAAATTTTTGCTTGTATGAAAAAAATTGTGGCAAGTAAGAGGTAGATAGGTAGGTCAAAAAAAAATGGTAGGTAGGTAGGTAGGTCATAAAAAGGTAAGTAGGTAGGTGGCAACCTACCTTAACCTGACCTAGTATATCCTAGGTATTTTACCTTATCTACCTTAACCCCTTAAGCATGTACATAGGTTATAATGTTAGGAATTGAACCTTTGACCTCCTCGATGATAAACCAAGTTTTTAACCAATGGACCACACCATAAAAAATAATCAACTTTTGTCAAATTTTTTTATTTCACATGTTTATTTCAACATTTCACTATAAGACTATGACATATGAAGGTAGGTAGGTTATAAGAAATAGGCGGATGGGTGGGTATGTACATACATAGTACATGTATGTAAGTAGGTGTGTGTGTGTGTGTGTGTGTAAGTAGGTAGGTAATACATCCATGTAGGTGGGTGGGTGGGTAGGTAGTTAAATATGCAAGTAAATATGTAGGCATGTAGACAAGTAGGTAGGTAGGTATATATTTAGGTAGGTCATAGGTGGGTGGATAGGTAAGTAGGTAGTATATCTAAGTAGGTGGGTGGGTGGGTAGGTAGGTAATTAATATGTAGGTAGGTTTGACGTGGGTGGATAGGTAGGTAAGTGGGCGGGTGTCTAGGTAATTAGGTAGTTAATATGTAGGTAGTTATAGGTGAATGGATAGGCATGTAAGTAGGTAGGTAAATACATCTAAGTAGGTGGGTGGGTTGGTAGGTTGTAAGATTATAAGTGAGAGGTAGGTGGTAGGTATGTACTAGGCATAAGATGTCCCATTTGATTAAAGAACATTGGTCATTTTGATTAATATGTCTATTTCTTATGTTCAATTTGACTAGATTTATCCCATTTGATTTAAACCCATTGACCATTTTGATTAGGGTTGTCTAACTTGACTAGATGTATTGGTCAAATAAATCACTCTAATCAACTTGATTGGTCAAAAAATACATGTTTTAGGCTTTTTGTCAAAATGGAGATGTCCACTAATAAGAAAAAACCAATTAGTCAACTTGAACTGTTTGAAATAACATGTTTTGTAGTAGTGGTTGGCACCATTGAGCTAAATGATTTCTTTAAAAAATGTATGATATGTCATAAATGCACAATCCTTCATTGTTTGCACCTTCATGGCATGGAAAATTTTGTTCAAACATTTGGAAAGGCCACCCATGAATAATTACCATGAGTTTAAATGTGCTGATGAGGTTGAAATTAAAGATTGATGATTATATAGGTGGCCCAATTATGTTTCCACTATTAAAAAGACAATGACCACAAGTGGTATGTTGACCCCAATAATAATTCAACTAGTAGAAGTGAAGGTGTTAGCAACATAATTATTGAAAGTAATGGCATCAATCCTTCCATTAATATATCAGGCTTTTGCCAACATTAAACCCTATCGTGGAATTTTTTTGCAAGTTATGAAAATATTACCAAAGGGTTTGAACAAAAAAACTATAAAATTTATAATAAATCCAACATAAGCCACATAAAAGCTCGTGGGAGGCTTATGTGTAAATGAGATGATTAATTATTGTGGGATAAAAGGTCATAGAAACATAATTAATCTAGTTTTGGTATGGAATTATGGACAAGAAGTTTTTAGTGTTAAGTGAAGGATGTTATGTTATTATAGTTCACAAACCCACATTAACAAGTGTGTTCTAGTTGTTGGAATGCATTGAAATGAACATGGTGGAAAAATGTGTCATGACTTTTGGGTTTAATAAAGACAATTTGAAAAAAAATTCAACATCAGTGGTTCAATAATCACATGGCCGACCAAAAAATGTCATGCTAGCAAAAATTAGGTGGTGCATCCTTGTCATATTTTGCTATGTATGGGGGAGAAGACAAATGTTAGAAGTGTGGTGGAATGCATTAGAAATGGGATTGTTTTAATCCCCTTCACACCACCACCTTCAACCCTAACCAACCATGTTCCCATTACAATACATTTGGACATGATGCAGATCTTTGTTTCACACTACATCTAGAGTTACAACAAGGTTAGTCACAAATTGTTAATGTTAATAAACATTATGGTTTCAAGAAAGGTTAGAAAGGAAAAAAGGTGATCAACAAGGGGTCGACCACCAAGCTAGCTCCAAGCTAGTCCTAGGTCCAATTATGACCAAAGCTCATGACAATGATTCTAAGGCCAACCAAAGGAGAAATTTTGAAAATCAATCTTATCTTAACATTTAGTTAATACTAAACTTTAGAACTTTTCACACATCTCACCATTGATCAAGTAGGGGTTATTCCCAATGTGGTGGTGGTGTGTAATGTAGATGATATATTCCAATTGAAAGGGGTTTTGTGTAGTTAATATCAACCCCAAACAATTCTACTAAACTATAGTGTTTAGCCTCTAATATTGGGCCAAGTCATAATGGAAGATTTCGGATTGATAAATGACAACTTTGAACCCTACTCATACCAAATCATCATGTCAATGGGCGATTTGGAAAGGCTTGGGGATTAACCAAACATGAGGTTGCAATCCAAGTTAATCCCAAAAAACTAACAAATTATACCACAACATGAGCACAAGTGGTTGTGATGTATTGGTACATCCTATGACATATTAGTTGGAAGAATGATGTTGTATAATCTAGGGGTCAATTTAGGTTTTTAAGGGAAAATTGCATATTATCGATTAAGATGGCAAACATGACTTAGCCATAAAGCTTTGTTACTAATGATTTTTTTTGGAAAGCAAACATGAAAATTCAATACACAAGTTCCACATTCTTTGCACACCACTTGCATTTTTTAAAAAAAATTCAACATTCCTTTCTTCCATTCTTCCAAAAAACACCATACAAGAATGATGGGGTCCATCCCCAAATCCCCCCTTTGACAAGACCATATAAGGTCCACCTTCCGTCCATCAAAAACGTTCCCTTATCCTAATCCATTCACAAATCCCTCCTAGTTGATTGGTAAACCAATACTAATCACCCATTTCTATGGGCTAACTAACTTAATGGCTTCATCCTTAAAATAAACTAATAGGGGATGGTAAGTAATGTAAGGATGTTCATAAGACTAGTTAGTCTAGGTGGATTTTCTACCCTTAAAATAACCTATTCCTATGATCAAATAGTTAGATTATTTTAAGTTTTTCTTTCATCATGATGATTCAAATTTGGTTAAGTATTTGGGGGGATTACAATAGAGTGATCAATGATGGTGTGCACATTTACACTTTGGCCTATTGGTCTTTTCACCTTGGAACCGAGGTCATGTCCAATCATGGTGGATTTTATAATAAAATGTTTCCTATGTTGCTATTTAGCTCATGGGAACCTTAACCTAGATAGGGGGGTGGTTTAGGTATGATGCACTAATTAGAGGGTTTTTATGTTATTTTTGTGTGATGTGTGAATAGTGATAGGTGTACGTGTCAATATGGTAATGCATGACAATTATTAAAATAATTAGTTTAATTACTAGTCATAATTAGGTCAATGATAAGTTGGGTTAGTATAGTCAATTTTTTTTAAAACTTGGAATTTGTTCATGTTTGAACATGGTTCAAATTATTTAATGTTTAAGGATATAATCCCAAGTTGTGGGTTTTCAAATCATTTTTGGTGATTTAAATTCCAAAACACGTTGTGTTTTTTTGCTTCACAATTTTTATGTGTTATGCAAGTTTTCTTTTGGCCATGGTTTTGTGTGTTGTCATTTTCCATTTTGTGTTTTGGGCTTGGAATCTTATTAATTGTAGGTGAATCATATTTTGGTTTAGGTATGATGTGCCAATTAGGGTGTTTTTATGTTATTTTGTGTGATGCAAGTACAAAAATAGGTGTAGGCACTAATATGGTATTGCAAAATAACCACTAAAATCACATGTGCATCATGTAAGATTCATGCATTCATTCGAACATGGGGTGATGGGGCTCCCTATCATGAATCAAATGATGATCAAATTTGGTTTTCTTTGCCACAAAATCATGGACTTTATTGAGGTGTTGAGAGAACATCTTTTTTTATTGTATTGCCTATTGGTGAAAGAATTAAGAGGAAGGGTCTCTTGCTACTCTTGAAAGTAATTATAGTTGTTGTCTAAATAGGAACGGTGAAAACATGTGTAGTAGCAACAAAGGCTCAGGCAAAAAGAAAGATAAAAAACATAGCAAAAGTGGAGGTGCCAAGGAAAAATAAATCTTGGTTGAGATTTGTTGTAGTCAATCCGTGATGACAGAACCAACAATAATGGAAAAAAGGGGAAAATAAGGGAAAAAGGGGTTGGAGGGTGGTGAAAAGTAAGGAATTGGAGAAAATTGATAATTGAGAGGAGACAAAGGAGGAATTAGGGAACAATGGCTTGGCAAACAAGGAGGATTGTAGGGATCGGAACCACATGTAGCAACAAATGAAAAAGAAAAAAATATAACTAAAATATTTTTTTGTCAATGTTGTACATAGTTACTGGAGTGGATTGGGATATCTGTGAAGAAGGTTCTTAGTCCACCACAATTGTTTTTAGGAAACTTTTGTGGAGTGTTACTTATCTCATGTCTATCAGACTAGGAGCAAAGAGTGAAGCCTATAATGTTTTAACATTAGGATGTCTAAAGACATGTAAGTGAAAAATCATGTAAATCTATTTTATGTCATGGAAAACAATGTAAGTTTAACATAAAAATAAATACACTTGTATGGTTTTACACAGTCATGTAAAATAGTGTAAGTGTAAAATAAATACATGTATATGATTTTTACATGTATGTGTAAAATAATGTAAAAAATGTGATTTCTACTTGGGGAGGGGAGGATTTCATAATGTTTTTGGTGATAGGGCAACCAAAAACAAAACCATCAAAACATTTGTGCTTTGGGATGCACCACAACTAATTAAATTGATTAATATGAATTGCAATAAGTACACTAAATATTTAAGCTCTTGTAAAAGCTACAATAAGTAGTACTCAATAATAATAATTATTATTGAATATTATTCATAAAAGTAATAGATTAATAAGAATTGTACTCAAGCAATGAGGTGGGGCAAAATGTACATTCAAGATAATTCTTGGAAATAACACCACCATAATCCCATATTGGTAGAAAATGGGTGATGATTAGGAAGATATTAATGTAGGGTTTCTTCTTCTTTTCATGCACATTTCAGTTTTCTACCTGCTGCAACTTGGGAAGTACTACTTTCAGAAGGGAAAAAGGGAAGATTACATGAGCAGCAAAATTTTATGCTCCAGAAGCATTTTGTTTGCACAATTGCAATTAAGTATGGCTACTTCCTGTAGATTGTATCTCTTAATGCTGAGTTCATGCTGATTGTGACCCAATTGCTCGGAAAGGTGCTGTTTGTCAAATGTTAAATCTCCTTCCAACAAGTAGAGGCTACACCTTTATAAGTGACTCATATTCACCATTAGAATTAAGACCAGATCCACCCACACTCCTCTTGTGGGCCTCCAACTGTGTCTCTACCAGTGTTTCTCTTTTATGGCGAATTTTTGTCACTTGGCAACCAAAAAAACTGGTGCTACTACTCATACACAGGATTGTTTTGGAAAAAGAAGTGCCAAAGTCACCAAATTCACCGAATTTTTCTATACTGAAATCACCATAATAGGTTCCAGTATGTTGCCAAAATAGAGCAGGATTCTTTTAAAATTTCTACTTTCCTCTCTGACCTGTATGTACTAGCCAAAATTTGGCCGATTGCTCTTGTGGATGATCACCAATATGGCTACATCAAAAAATTGAAAAAAATAAATCCTGGTGTCTAGTGTCAACCACATCCAACATAATATCTTAAGTGATTTCCCCATCACTTCCCATGAACATAAGATCTTGGACATTGTAAAGTGAGGAGCAATTAAATGGTTACCACATGGACTAATCATTGTGACCCAGCCACTGCCAATCAAAGCCAATCAGATTTCTTTACTAACCCTTTCGAGAGAATGTTGGGTAACTTTGTGCATATTTACAGAAACTCAAACTCAGTTTCATGCTAAGTTTTAAAGCTTGTGAAGTTCATCCAAGTTACTATTTGCACACCATTATATTGATCACAATGTTATATATATATATAATTTTCAGTGAAGAAATTTTCAATATTCAAGAACTTCTACACCGCAAGTCCAAACGCCATGAAACCAAGCCGATGCACCCCTCCTCCTTGAGAGCTTTCCAAAGAGACCAAGAACGCGATCTGAAGCATCCCAGTTTGGTGGATCTCATAAGTACAAACAAAACAAAACAAACAAACTACCTTGCTTCATAGATAGGTCATGGAGTCTGAGTTTCATTGGCATCCTAAAGTTTCTTACTGGTTGCTATAATTTTGTAGGAGCAGGGTTGTCATACCTTTTAAGGAGCAACTATCAATATATTCATCTCCCTGCTGGTTTCACCAAAACCTTGCCCTTTAATCCTTTCCTATGGAAATCTCGACGGTAGTCAGAGTATTTGGTGGTTGGATAGAGTGGTGGATGTGATGCATCAACAAGGTCCAGAGCTGGACCCAACATGGCATCAGCATTCGGATGTAAGAAAGTGATGACAGAGAGGCGAGCTGCACTGGTATTTGTCACCACTCTGTGCTCCACACTCTGAAATCGGCCGTTGCTCACCACCTTCAGCACAAATGCAAAGCAAAAAGCATCTAGTCCATTGTCTAAACCATCAGAGCAGCGCCACTGGCACTCAGTATGTGGCCCAGCAAAATAAAACTGAATGAAGCAAAGTCAAAACATGCTGTTTTGGCTCAGCAAAATGGTAAAAGGCACAGCAGAGCCTAATAAATATGATCTGACTGCTGCTCCCTATTTCTGATTGGCCGACCATAATGATTAGTCCAGGTGGTTTGCTGTTAGTAGTCTCCCACCTATTTGCAGTCCCAATTTTAGTTTTATGGGTGGGGTTGGAAAAAAGTAAATAACTAAACTTGGATGTGAGAGACAAGTTTTCAGGATCACATATTGAGGACTGCTGGAGCTGCTCTTAGGATGTTCATGCATGCTGCTTAGCAGCTTGTAAGGGGGAGTATAAATCAATCCCTACTGCTGGAATGCTACAAACAAACCCATGAAGCTCTGTCAAAACAAGTACAGTATTGTGCAGCACTTGGTTCAACAAGCTGTCACCACAATTGTGGGCCTCTCTAATGGTGTAAGTTTTCTGCTTCTTGAAGCATTTGGCTCAAAACTGAACTAACCACAACCTTTGTTTGTTTGTGCAGTTGAGGTGACTGAGAAGCATCAGCCAGTTGCTTATCCTCTAAGTATCCAAATTATGTGTTTTTTGTTTTGCCGTTGGACTGTCTATCTGGTTTGAAGTTGAAACCTGATGTTTGCTGAAATCTGGACATCAATAGTAGCATAAGCATGTAAGCTTTGATGTTACAGCTTCTAACTTCTGGTTGAAACTGGCAGAGTACATCTGATTTGAGTCATAGCAGCAGTATCTTCATACCTGCAACTGATCCCCGATGTTGATGACAAGTGCATTTGGTACAGGGGCAACTCCCACCCACTTGTTCCCCTTCTTCACTTGGAGGCCACCAATTTCATCCTGAAGCAGCACTGACATGATATTCGGGTCAGAGTGTGCACCTAGCCCTAGGACTAATTCGGGTTGTGGACATGGTGGGTAGAAAATCAGTCCTATGTTCAACATGGGATCTGCAAATTCCTCCTTCAAGTAGTTTGGCTGTAGACCAAGAAGACGAGAAAATATCTCCAACATCTTGTCTGTGAATTTCAGAACCTCCTTTCCATATTTGTCCATTGTTTCCCTGAGTCAAGCAGACACACACACAAATCTCCTTTACATTCAATAAT
>Ga0209208_10008665_pt1 | contig 13522 bp, 12 predicted proteins | sample S1TSphfallax_3_FD_187694 | JGI IMG/M metagenome (GOLD analysis project Ga0209208, IMG submission 187694) | Host-associated microbial communities from peat moss isolated from Minnesota, USA - S1T2_Fd - Sphagnum fallax MG (SPAdes) (version 2) | ecosystem: Host-associated > Plants > Peat moss >...
GACCTTTCCAATGACACCAAGAACACCCCAATGCGAGGTGTTTTGGGTCCTGCTGTCGAGCTCTGAACATTCGGGAGTCCCGGAGGACTCCAAATCCCCAACTTTTCCAAGTGTTGGGCTTCACCCACACTTGGCCAAGTTAGGGTTGCGACAGTGGGGCAAAAGAATAATAACCATAATTAATGAAAATATTGCAATCTGAGGCACCCCCAAACTCCTTGTAAGACTCAAATGTAAGTCCGAAGGTGAAAATAATAGAGGAAGAAAGATTTGGGATGCATTCCCTAGCTCATAACACTTTGGGGGTAACAGGGGTGTGTAGGAGCTCCAAGTTGGGGATTAGGACGAATGACAAGTAGGTCAACTATTCACACGGGCCTGCATAAACCAAACAAAAAGTTGGTTATTGCATAATTGTAACACTCTTGGTGCACGGACAAACCATAGGCATATACGGATTCACAAGATTCACCATGGCCTGGAATTGGGGGAAGCCACCACCTTCCCCCTAATAGTATTCTCTATGCATGGCCACAGGGCCTACACCCAAATGTTAAGTTAGGAGTCCCAAAATTGGAACTCCTTCAATTTTGGAAGCCAATAAATTTTTTATGCAAACCTTCAATTGGGGTGAATTTTAAAACAAAGTTGTAGCCCTCGTTGAGAAATTTCCAATAGTATGTGGCAAACCACCTACACGTAAGTAAATCAAGGCGATTCCCAACTTTTAATGGTCAGAAGTCAAATTGGCAGTTTGACTCCTGACCCTTCTTTTGGCCATAACTTATGTTCTAAGTACCCAAATGGGTCATGAAATCCTATTTTAGACATCTACATCTCAAGAGATTTCCAATGGTATAAAAAAAAATTTAGTCCAATGAATTTTGACCCTTGAATTCACTCTCTGAAAATTCAAAACTCCATTGAGACTACAACTCCCAAATGGGAACTCCCAAACTAGGAGCCCACTTGGGAGTGTGTGGGTTCATTCCCTCACACTCTCCTACATTCCCATGAGCATGAAATGTGACTCCTAGGCTTCATTCACGGCCCACACCTTTGCAAACATTTGCCTTGGTCATAAACCCAAAGCTAAGGTCATAACACAATTGCAAATTTGCCAAAAAAAAAGCCCAACCATCCTCTCAAGTATAAAAGATGGGTAAGGCAATAGATTATAAAATAAGTTCAATATGTCACATGCATTCATATCAACATGTTTTATGACATGTTCATTTTTATTATTTTGTGTTTGCACTAAATAAAGAATTACATTTTTTTTTTCAACTATCATTTCAATAGTTTTATGCAAATCAACCTCAATCATAATAACATCTGCTATAGATGTTTTTCCAACTTCAACACTCGCTTGTGCTTGCTCCTCATTCATCTCACTTAAAGCTAATGCACCAACATCTTCAACACTCAGTTGCATTTACTATTGCATTTCCCATCCCTCCAAATCTCCTTCATTCATGACACCTCCCATGCCATCTACATATTCAACTGAAGCTTATTGTTTTTCTCCACCAATCCTTTTTTTTTTTCAAATTTGCATCTATCAAAGATGTAAAAACCATTTTTTTAAAAAAGAACCACCACTAGCTATTCATTTCAAACTTTCTCACCAATACTAGAAAATTAAAAACACCCACACCAATAGTTGCAACTACCAAACACCATTTTCTGGAGGCAACAACCAATGAAAACAAGATGAATCATGGTGGTGGTGTCTTTGCACATAACAATAAAGAAAATAACCATGGCCATGGCCTTGGATTTGTCAAGATCACCAAACTCCTTTATGCGCAGTTGTGCAACAACATGCTCCACTACACCAAAACATGGCATCCATGATTATACTGATATAATTACACATGGCATAAATGATTAAAAATGACATAAACAACAAGTTTAGTTTGACTAAAAATGGATAAACACCTAACCTAATACAAAAGGACCAGTCATGGATGCCATCTTTTGGCATAATGCTGCAATGTGTCATTGTTGTTGTCCTCCTTTTCTCACTTTGCACTGTGTTACAACAAAAAGAAATTGATGATATAACAATGTTCCCATGTCATATGACAATGACACACTTGAATGCATCATCATCATCCTCCTCCTCTTCATGCTCTACACTAAGTTGCAACAAAAAATAAACGACAATGTGAGAACATTCTTGCATCGTTGTCCTCTTCACATAACTGCCTGTAGCAAAACAATAGACGACGATGATGTGTTTAAACGTGCCATTGTCATCCTCTTCCTCTTCACACTTTGCAATGAGTTATAACCAAAAAAAATCAACGATGTGGGAATGTTCCAACATCATTATCCTCTTTGCATAATTGAAGTGTAGCAAAACAACAAACAATGACAACATGTTTAAACAAGTCGTTGTCATCATCCTCCTCTTCACGTTCTACAACAACAACAAAAAAATGACGATGTAGGAACATTTCCGCGTCATCGTCCTCTTCGCATAACTATACTGCAACAAAACAACAGATGATGATGATGATGATGATGCATTCAAGCACATCATAGTCATCATCCTCTTCATTATGATTGCATTGCACTACAACATACAAAGCAAAAGAACAACAATGTGAGAACATTCTCACATCATCATCCTCTTTGTGTAATTGCATTATAACAAAACAATAAACAACGACAATGCGTGACATGCCCTCCTCCTCATCCTCTTTGTTCTCTCTACTAAGTTGCAACAAAAAAAACAAACAATGACATGAGACACGAAAATGTTCCATGATCGTCCTCTTCATGTAGCTACACTATAACAAAACAATAGATGATGATGATGGCTTAAATGTGTTGTCTTTCTCCTCTTCACATTCTAAAGTGAGTTGCAACAAAAAAAATGCCATGGGAACATTTTCGCATCATTGTTTTCTTTAAGTAGCTACGTTGCAACAAAACAATAAATGATGATGATGATGTGCTTGAATGTGTTGTTCTCATCCTCTTTGTGCTCTTCAATGAGTTATAACCCAAAAAAAAACAATGATGTTGAAATGTTCTCATGTTGTCATCCTCCTTGCACAATTGCAATACAACAAAACAATAGATGATGATGACATGGTTGAGCACATCGTCGTCCTCCTCTTATTTGTGCTTTGCATTAAACTATAGCAAAAAGAAATGACATTGCAAAAACATTCATCCATCATCATCCTCTTTGTGCAACTGCATTGTAACAAAACAATAGATAATGACAACGACATGAGAGCATGCCATCTTCCTCCTCCTCCTTCTCTTTGTGTTCTTCGCTAAGCTGCAGCCAAAAAAAAATGCAGGAACGTTTTTGTGTTGTCATCCTCTTTGTGTAATTACGCTACAACAAAACAACAAATGACAATGATGCGTTTGAGTGCATCCTCCTCCTCCTCTTTGCGCTTTAAGGTGAGCTGCAACAAAAAAAAGAAGAAACAACAAAGGGAGGGGAGCTTACCTTGAAGCACACTCTACAAAGCTCCACACATATGAAGCTCCTCGAAGCCCATCTCCTCACTCCTTTCAAGCTTTCGAGACTCAAAGCTCTACAACCTTAAACCAAGGTGCCACTGAATCTCAAGCACTGGTGATGGAGGGGAGCCCAAGCACAAAAGAGGGGTGAGTAGAATGAGAGAGGTAGATGAGCTGGTAGGAGGAAGAGCGATAGGTAGGTTGGAGGGGTAGGTAGGAGTTCCAAAACAAAAATGGTGTCAAGGGTGGCAGGAAAAAAAACTAAATCAAAGGGAGCCCAGGAGAAAAAACAATGAGCTCCCAAAAAAAATGTCTGAGGGAAAAAAAAAGTAATGATCAAATAAACTGACCCCTGGGGGACACTTCATCCCATCCATGAAATCCCAGAGCATGATTATTTGGATGGAGCACTGGTGGGTGCTGGGTCACACAAGCCCATCTTGTGCTATTATGATGGGTGGCCAGTGGTCATCCCTCTCAAAAGCCTCTATGCCTTTAGGGTGTTCAACATTCCAGTTTTGTTCACCCTCCACTAATTTGTATTCGTGCATTTTTTCAAACTCGGCCTACCTAGTCTCCCCATGGGCCCATTGGATGGGACTGACTACTACATCTCATCCAAGATTATCAATGCAAAGCAATTTATTCCTTGCCACTGGGGATGCTCTAACATATTAAGTCTCATTTTGATGGTATTTTTAAGTGGTGTGGGTCTAGAGTTCAAGGTCTGACTTTTTATCTCTTATTCAAGTGTACGTGTAATAGGCCACACCATCTCCATGATTTGTGTGACAATCCAATGAGAAGAAAGGGTGCTAGTGCCTTTATGTGGGTCCTTTGTTTTTCCTCTTTATGCACAAATATGGCCTAACTTACTTCAAAGACGATGTTGCATTGCAATATGTCAATGCAACCTGTGGCACCAGATGCACCATGAAGGATGGATTGTAAGTGATCACAAGGATTTCTCTGTTGGGCTTTAGTTCCATACCCAACCATGATGGTTAGCTCAGTTGCTGCTTTTACTACCTCCGCACTAACAACCAGCAAACAGGTTATTAGTAGTGAAAACAGCCCTTTCCTATGTATAAACTATAAACCATGTATTTGGGTAATAGTCACCCATTGTTTTACATATAGCTCCTACCTATCTACCTATATGTAGAACCTACTTCTTACATAATGGGTTACCAAGGTGAAACCAGAGATATTAACTCAGTTGAGTTTCATCCAGAACCGAGTCATAATGGACATCCATTGGATGGTGCACTTGCAGGTGCTTGTTCACTCTGGCCCCAAAAAGGCGGCATATAATATGCACGTCAAGGATTTTTGTTATAACCAAAAAGTGCGCTGCCACAAACATTGTGGACTTGTGAAGTCCAAAATTGCTTGAAGTTTCAAAGGTTGGAAAAGAGAAAACCCTAGGGATTGCTTGAAGATGGGTTTTGAGCAAATTTTGACCCCTTTTGCTTTTCCATTCCAAATATCTCGCGAGCAAGGACTAATAAAGTATGTAATATGTTGGCATCTTCCTTTTCTGAAAAGCACATAGTTGGCATAGCAAAATAATGAAGTTTTTTCAAAAAGTTGGGGGTGAGGTCTGTGGGATAAAGGTTCCCCACTCAGTATAATTTCCTCGCATAAGTTTTATGTACCTACAACAAAAGATGTTCATGTATGTCAAAGATTTAATTGAATGGATTTTGAGTGAATTCACTAATCCTAAGGAATAGGACTGTAATACCTTGATATCTTGGCCACTAATTATATTATTTTTAGAAACATTTTTTAATGGTTATTTCAAAGGATCAAAGTCTGTGAAGGAAAATAAAGAATCTTCCAATATAGAAATATTTTATTTTTAACATGGAATCTTCAAAACTAATTAGTATTCAATAATCATCTATTGAAGTTGTCCCATCTAATGGTACTTTAAAATCAATTTATAAACTTATTGTTGTTGAAGACTTTGTTCCCTTGTTTGGTATAACACCGAGGTACATCATAACCCTTGTAGGTCCTCCTAAAGCATTGTGTAACAATTTTGTGATCACTTTTTCTTACTTTCTTCAACAAATATTCTTTCTACATAAAGTTTATTCGAGTTAAGCAAATGATCCTTCCTTTAGGAAAGGTCATTTGACACCCTCCAACCATCACTTCTTGAAAAAGAGAGAATTTGTGTGGGCCAAGATGGTGTTGCTTTTTGACACAAATTCTAAAAAGGGATTTGAAATCTAATTTTGCTCCACTATTACAACACAATTCATGCACCACTTGCAATGTCATTACAACCCTTGCCCTTTAGCTATTTAATACAACCTTTTATGTCCTAAGATTTCTCTTGTTATTTGCTATCACGAATAACAACCACTAGATAAGTCGGTGATACACAACATTTTATAACATATTCTATTGATTTCAAAAATTTAGTCACATGTGACAAAAATGTAAAGGAATGAAAAATATATATTTTACATGTGACCCTAAGATTATTACATGTCCCATTCCATGTAAAGTCCCCCTAATCACCTGGTGTTAATTTGGCTTTTACCTAGTACTTGGATTTACACAATATATTAATTCATTGTATCTTTGGTTTCCATTGTTCTCAAACTTCTCTTGTGCAAATAACCTATATTGGTATATGATTCTAACTAGATATGTTTGAAACATGGAACATATGATGGGTTAACATCTCATTCCAATCATCAATCCATATTTGGAAGAAAAAAAATCATTTTTGTGTTTAGACATGAACGCAACAAATTTATAAACTTAAAAACTCATAAGTTCTTTAGATTTTATCCACTCACCATCCAATAGTGTACCAAATATTTAGCCTTTTTTTATTGTTCACTTTATTTATTAATTTAATAAATGTGATAGTTGTAGTGAAATTTTCACAATGCATGCTATAAATCACATAGCTTGCCATTGTCAATACAAGTGCTAACCATTCTTGAAGGAACTTACATTTAGTTCATAGGTTGTTTATAATCATGCACACCATCATCATGTTTTCTTTTGTGGCAATTTTTGCATTGCAACAACAACAACAAAAAAACTAAACTAAACTAAACCAAACCAAAAGAAAACTAGAACAAGGGAATTGTTTGTTGTTGTGTTCCCCAAGATATCCCCAATATCATCATGCTTTTATTCCATATGCTTTGCTCAAAGTAATTGTCCTTTTACCTATATAGCTTGGCCAAAGGGAAATCACTCAATCTTCCAATAGAAACTTCTTTTTGGAGAGCATCCAAAGGTTTGAACAGGTTTTTTTTTCTTTTTTTGTGATGGGTAAATCAAATGGCTCATTGCAAGCCCCCCCACCCCAAAAGGTTAAGGAAGCACTCCATCTTCACATAGAAACTACTATTTTAAGGAAATTTGATTTGATTTCTTTCTCCTTTTTTCTGGTTTTTGGCAACATCAAATCAAATGAGTTCATTTGCAACCAAAACAAGCAAAAAGTAACTTGATAGGCAACCCCCAATCTATTTAATAGAAGTACCAATAGGTACCTATTGTAACATCAAGTACCCTAAAATTGGGGCTATATGTGATTGTGGTCATATATATAGGTACTTCCATAATAGGTTAATGAAAGGATTAAAAATATTTCAAAATTATTGGGTGTTCTCATTAATGAGTCACCTTCCCATCTTTTTCAATATATTATAATACCTTTATCATTTTTTCCAAAATTAAAATAACAATAATAAAATTCGAAATTTCAAAAAAATTACTATCTACCCTAACGAAAGTTTTTAAAACTTAATTTTAAAGTTCTGAAATTTATGTATCACCATGTTCATTTGTCCATAAGCACCTTTGATCTTAACCATCACAAGTGAATTCCAATAATAAATATTTATTCGAAATCAATACATGCTTTAAATCATCACAACTGACTTGTTCATTTTGTGAGGGTCCAATTTTACAACATTTAAACTACTTACTTATTTGTACAAATATAACCACACAAGTACCAATTTTCAATAATATGCTGAATAATTATTTTATTATTTTTAATATAATATTCGAATTTTTGAGAAATTTGTGATTGTAGGTCTGAAGTGAAAAAATGAAATATATATATATTCATTTGGACTATTTCGAAATAGTCATTACAATAAGAAATGTCCCTGTATGCCAAGTGATTTCACTAGATTTTGAGTGAATTCACTAGTCTACTGAATGAAAACTAGTGAATTGCACCCAATTTTTGTAGTTGTGAATAGAAGTATTATGATAACAAATAAAATAACATGGCATTTGTGTGAAAGGTATTTTTCTTTTTGTCAATTTTGTAATGTAATCAAATTATTGATGATCCACATGAAGATTTAACCAAATTTGGCTACAAGCTAAATATGAAAATAAAACTATTCCATCTATATTTTTGGGTACATATTTGAACCATGTGTAAAAACTTGGAGATTTTTTTAAAATTTTAGTTGAATTTTTTTCTTATTGAAAATCTAAAAAGAACTTGATTTTAGCACTTTTAATTTTCATTATAACTTTTTGGCTATATATAAGCAACCAAAAAAAGGTTGGTGAAAGCACAAACTAGGCTTTCAAAAATTGGTTTAGCATTGTCAATTTGTTGTCATTAATGAATTGAAACTTAGTTATAAAACTTGATTGATGGATGAATTATTCTACCCACTTCCACATAACATACATGACCTACTTTTTAGAATAGGGTCAAAGAGGAAGAGAGAAGGGTAGATTGACCTCTAAGGTACTCATTAACAAAGACAATTCCAATAACACGAAAGATAATACATTAGTGTATTCATATTATTGCATACAAATGGGATCATCATTGCACAAAACTACACATGTTTGTCAACTTGTCATTTTCTCACTTGGTGAGTGCATTTTGGGAGTGAATTTGTCTTCTCAAACTAGAGCTCGAATGTGATGCACATGTTTTAACCCTGAAGTTTGCTCATACATATGCAACAATCAATGTTGCACATGATCAAGTATGAAACATCCCCTTGCAAGATTACACAAATCTCTAATGTTGCATATGATCAAGCATGAAACATCCTCTTGCAAGATTACACAAATCTTTAATGTTGCATACGATCAAGCATGAAAATTCATCTTGCAAGATTACACAAAACTTTGCTTAAATGCATCATAGATTTCCAATAGTTAATTCCACTCTTTGTAGCTTTCCTTTGTAATCGAATATTTTGAGTTTGTTAATGATTATTCGTCCCAACTACCAACTTTCCAATTGCAAATTGTTGTTTGATTGACATGGATGTTGTTTTCTCTTGTAACACTCCATCATTTGGTGTACAAAAAAGCATGATAGAATGCAAGAGGAAACAAGCATTTTGTTATTATGATAGTAATGCAAAATCCATATCCACCTTTTCTCTACTTAGGTGACTTGGATCCACTCGTACTTTCATTTGAAGCTGATGTTGTGGGTTTCTTCCCTTTTTGTTGGGAGTTAGATTTTTGACCTTGGCACCATCGATAGAACCTTGCACCCATAGTGTATTGAGGTGCTGAAGATTTTGTTGCTAAATTGTATGCTCCCGGCCCTGGTGAGTCTTCCACTCCTTGCTTCTTCAAAGCTTGTGCCATTGAGTATGCTGGAGCACCTGATGATCCATGAAGATTGTATGCCCCCGGTCCAGGATTTGTGTTCTTAGATGAAACTCCCATTCGCTGTCCAAGAGAGTAACTTGGACCATGTGAATTCGGATGAGGATTGTAAGTTCCAGGACCCGGGGTTTTGGGTTCTTGGTGTGTGTTTAATCTATCAGCAAGGCTGTAGCTAGGAGGAGAAGTTTTGGTGAAGTCCAGATTGTCATGGTATGTACCTGGGCCAGGAGTAGAGTCTTTTTGGTGTGTACTTCTCCTTCCTGCAATAGAGTATGCCGGTCCTTCCTTGAAGCGTTCTCTTAGATTGTATGTTCCAGGTCCAGGATTGGAATTGGGTTGATGTGTGTTCAATCGTGCAGGCAACGAGTAAGCTGGTGCTGTTGGAGCAGTGAGTGTGTCAACTGGACTATATGCTCCTGGCCCTGGGATGTCTTCTTGACAACAGTCTTCCATGTTTACATGGCTTGAACCAACTTAACACCAAAAGTGTGATTGACCTGTACAACACTTGTCCAGCATAGTTTCAGCAGAAATTGGATACAGAAGCAACCATCTTAGATGAGCTGGCTAAGAAAGAGGCTAAGAAAGCTGGCTGAGTTCATCATCACAAGTTGATGCTAGGTCATAATCTTCAAAGCTCATCAAAAGGTTTATATCTAATTTCCATCACTTTCATGCCACTCCCACTGTTATATAGTGCAATCAGCAATAATGGATATATATAGTTCACTATTAGACTGGCAGATTACAACATAATGCATTTGAGAGGTCTGCAGTATATTAACATTGAGTCAAGTTGGGTAGTGTTGCTGCAAAAAAGACTCAATTCACACACATTCTTACAAGATCTGCGATACACACAAAGTTCACAACAGTAGTTGAATTGGGATGACCTCATAAGGTGCTTGAGTTTTGAACCATGGTGCAATAATACAAGTCATGAGCTTGAGTTTTGAAAGCAAAATTTAGATAATGTTGAGAAGAGAAAATTATGTGCATATAATGCTTGACAGTGCCATTATATCTTCTTCCTCCACATTTTTATCTAATGTTATGTTCACTCTAGGATGTTATTTTTCTCTTCCAAGTATATTGGTATGTAGATTCTGCTGGGCACATCGCAAGGATTATAGTTTCCTACATGAGGTACAATAAGGAGCTAGCTAATCAATTTGTGTTCAACCTCTTCTTCCTAGGTTGTGATTTGCTCAGCCAGCCCAGGTTCAAGAGGAAAGGTGTAAGTATGGGGATGGTCACTGAAAAGGAAGGTTGTCCAACAGTTGGAGGAGATAGGGGTTTGGTGGTGTGCTAGTTCATACTCAACAGTCATGACCCTTTGAAAATGGAAACATTTTCCTTATCATCAAATATCATTGCAGCCCTTAACTCTCTCCCTCTTGAACTCTTGCTCGAGTTGACAACATTGGAAATATGTGGAATAGAAATGGAAGATGCGGGTTAGAAGGACATCACCTCTCTTTGTTCATTTTTTGGCACCAAATCCTTTTGGAACAGCACTTCCTCTGCTCCTGAGCTGATGAACCAGGATTGAAATCCCCAGCTGCTCTTCCTCCTTTTCGCTGTGCCTGGTTTTGCCTTTTGATTGTCCACTATATGGTTCCCCCAAGCCTAATTCCAAGCCAGGGATTGAACTTGCATCACATTTGCCAGATTTTTCATCCGCATAAGCATCTGAAAAATCTGTGACACTACAGTTTAGAACATTTACCTGCTCTTGGGTTCTTCCAGAACCAAGTGCAACACTTCTCCTTCTTGAAGGAGACTTGGCAAGAAGCTCCAAATCTGCACATTCCTTGGGAGTCATCGAGTTCATCATGGAGTCTGTGATTATGAGACTCGGCATCATGAATCGGTTGTGGTGTCACCTTGTTCATTCCAGGAATAAGTTTGACAAGACCACCCATGGAGCCCATGTGTGCTAGATTGAGACTTGGCCTCATTGAAGTCAAACTTGGCCTCCAAGATCCTCGTCTGCATCTCTTGTGCATCTTGTTTGACTTCTTGAGGTTTCTGCACAAATGTCTGCTCACATCTCCCATTCCCAAGATGTGGCTCGCCATGCAATCATAACAGAAAGGCTCTGATGCTGTCATGACCCCTTCTCCCTCTCCAACAAAATTGATTTGTTTCCCTGACAGCTCTCGTACACACTCCAGAATGCCGCTCTACCACCACCAAGCTTTGTTAAGACAGCTCCAGTAATGCCCACTCCCAGATTGAAGGAGATGACCAGCTTTGCAGCTTCTTGGCATCTGTCATGGCGTCCAAAACCAAAAGCACTCCACTTGCATTTACCAACTGCTTCCTCATCTGCTTTCAATTCGGTCCATCGTCCTTGATAAGCTGCTGAACTGATCTTCACTCTGTGAATCACACCTACGCCTACATCTTTCTCTCAGGGCAAAAAAATTGCATCTCATTTTATACACATTTGAGATGTTTCCCCGTGCAAGACTTGACATCTTGCACACATGATTGAATGAAAAGATTACCATAGTAGTAATTTGACTCTAAGAAACTCCAGAATCTCACCAAGAACTTGCATTGTGCAATTGGTATGGTTTTCTTTGGTATTGTGTTCTCAGAAGAAGCCATATGCTGCCTTCCCCAGTTGCAACATCAATTTGGGAGAGAAAATGTCTTGGTTAAGAATAGTTGGAGAATGTCTCTGAATGGAGAAATATCTGATGTTGAATAATGGGTCTAGAAGAAGAAGATGATGATAATGATGATGATGAGTCAAATTTCCCCTTGTGAAATTATTGTGTTGGAAAAAAGATCCTGGACCTCTGAATCTCTAAAATGTACACTCCAGAAGAATTTGAGAATCTCTGAGTTTTTGGACTCAAATTTTCAGAAAATGTGCACTCAATCATTCGAGAATAGGTAGGACTCTGAAGAATTGCAGACTTTCAAAGAATTGGAGAGTCTCTGAAATGGGCACAGAGGAATTCACAAATTGCTGAAATTGTGGACTCCAGAATCTCTGAAATGCCCAAAAGAATGTGACAATCTTTGAATTGCGCACTCAAGAATTCAAGAATCTCTAAATTGCAGATTCAAGAATATTCTCGAATCTCTGAATTGCAGACTCAAGAATGCAAGAGAACCTCTGAACTGTAGACTCAAGAATTCGAAAGAGAAAAATGGGCACTCAAAGAATTTGAGAATCTCTAAAAAAATTGCAGACTCTCTCAAGAATATGCAAAGAATCTCTGAATTGTGGGACTCGTCAAGAATTTTATTCAGAGGATCTCCAAATTTCAGACTCAAAGAATTCGAGAGAATCTATGCACTTGCAGACTCAAGAATTTAAGAATCTCTGAATTTCAAAGATTCCAATACGCTCCAAATTGGAATCTCTTCTGAAACATCCCCCACAGTAGTAGTTATGAGAAAAAAAATTCATTTTGGATTTTTTTTTTTTAATTTTTTTTTTTGGGCGAAAGAAAGTGAGTGGAGGTTGAAGAATGAGAGATAGAGAAGCTGTGGACAGCAATATAAGACGCAAAGAGGATGATGGTGATGATCGCCAAAATGCGAAAAAAAAAAAAACTTTCAATTCAAGCGCAAGTATTCTGTCGCCATATTCTCTCGTTTATTTGACAAAAGAATTGCCAAATTTCGAGAAAAAAGAATTTTTGAAATTTTTCTCACCACCTTTGAACTATGATTTTTCTTTTTAGTAGGTACCATTTTTTTAACGATTTTTTTTGTTTTTTTTACTGTTTAGAGAGATTCTAAAAACCTTTTGTCATTTAATGGCTAAATCCCTCTTGGGATGCTAGCCAATATTGCAACATCTGAAATTTGGAAAATAAATTCACTGAACCTGGTGATTGTCCACAAAGAGGACTTAGTGAACTTTGGCTACAGGCTAGCAGCTTTTTCTTTTCTTTTTTTCGTGGGGAGGGGGGGGATTTCGCCAAATTGGAAAAATTCAAATAAAAAGAGATTATTCCTTCTTTTTTTCTGACAAGAAATTGCCAGATTAGATTACGAAATTTTTTTTAAAAAACTTTCGTCACATTTGAACTCTGATTTGAGTTTGGTAGCATTTTTTTTTTAAACTAGTTTTTTCCTATATATTTAGATAAGTTTTAAAAAACTTGTCGCCATTTAATGCTAAATCCATCTTTAAATAGATGCTAGCCAATGACACAAGTTGCAAGATCAGAAAATTTGAGAAATAATAATAACAATAATAATCAATGGTCAAGAGAAAAGTCTTTAAAAAATTAGGAATGGTGCTATATTTTGGTGATATGCTAAAACAATATTGTCTAAATATGGCGATTCCAAGTTTTTCTTTTTCCTCATAGAGTGGCGACTTTAGGCCCTTTTTTGCCCCCCCTTTCCCCACCCCCCC
>Ga0209208_10008666_pt1 | contig 13521 bp, 15 predicted proteins | sample S1TSphfallax_3_FD_187694 | JGI IMG/M metagenome (GOLD analysis project Ga0209208, IMG submission 187694) | Host-associated microbial communities from peat moss isolated from Minnesota, USA - S1T2_Fd - Sphagnum fallax MG (SPAdes) (version 2) | ecosystem: Host-associated > Plants > Peat moss >...
TGTGAATAATGAGGTTTAAAATTAGAATAGGGAAAAGGGGGTGAAAGGGGTACACAAAGATAGCGTCACTTTATAAACTTCTTTATTATATTTCATGAGATAAAATCTAGTTACAATAGCCCTAACAAAGGGGAACTTTTTTTTATTAAAAAAAAAAAACCAATGACTTGACCTCATACAAATTGAGAACATATTATGGTTACCTGTGAAGTCACCCTGTAATTGAACCCTAGTGTGTCTTGCGGTCAGTTTCAGTTTGTAATGTGAATCGACGGTGGAGAATGCGCTTGAGATGTGAAGGAAGGGTGGGGAAAACCAACCCATTCTGCTCTGGAATATGGTCCTTGTGTGTGTAGAACCTGTTACTGGGCTTTATTTACCCCCAGCGGGCCCGCTGCTGCTGCTGCATTCCTTGGTGGAACAGGCCGTACTGGGCCATTCCATAGTACATCACGACCATTCCGCAGTAATGTCCAAGGGGAACAATTTTCGTCACGTGGAATTTATGTCCAAGTGGAATGCATGCATATTCCTCTTCATTCCCTATGTAGTTGATGAAAGATATTGGATGGGACCCAATCAAGGATACCAGAAAATTATTTTCCCAAAAAATTAGCATTATATAGTTGACTCAATACACTCAGAAAACTCTCAACAAATAAAATAAATAAAATAAAATCTCATTTTTTGGGTTTAAAATTTGCAAAATTTGTTAGAAAAATCTAACACTAGACCCAAGCCTTTTGTCTTTTTTTTAATTTTCACAAAACTAGTGAATTTTTCCTCAATTTTTCTATTCTACTCTAAGTTGAAACTATACTTCTTTTTGTTCAAGTTTTTTCTCCCTTTTAAAAACCATAAAAAAATAGCCAAAATTCATGTCAAAAGAAAATCATTGGACCCCAATTGACAACATGCAACACATGGGTTTGACTTGTTCCCCACAAATGGAAAAGCTTGTTATGTTAGTACGCATGTGATGATGTAAAGATATGTAGCATTTGTTTTTTACCTACCAACGTGGCAAAAAAACAAAACTAGGTGTACAAATTCAAGTGGGCAAGCTGAATTAGCAACTCCATTGGCACTTCACGTTGTTGAGGTATTGGAGCTTCTTAAAGCATCTCCAATGGCAAATATCCATCAAACTCTCATGCTAGTCTTATTTCCAAATGTTGAATTTATTGTTCTAAGGTAGGTTTTTTTTCAAAATGGAACATTGCCTAGCAATTTCACCCTCAACAACTTTGAAGGTTATTTGTGCAACCATCACACATATCCATTCTAGAAAGGAACTACACACCTACAAAAAAACTTCCTTAGGGCACACCAACTTAGATCTACAACCTCACAAAACACAACAAAACAAGAAACAAATTATGACAATTTGTTAAATCAATGCAAGTTAACTATCTTCATCAAGTGCATAGTGGATAAATAATCATTTCCATATTGTCAATCACACAAACAAGTCAACATTCATACTCATCAAATCATCAATTTGCTTTGGTTCTTATGACATACAAAACTACTAGATGCAAGCACAACGTTACAAAAGGGACATGGTCATCATTGATGGTGTGTACATAAATGATTTTGTAGACACACCAAAAGGCATGTTTTTGTACTTGAGATTATTCTAAGGGTTGAGCTTTGATAAAATAACATGGTTGTTGTTGGGGCCAAACCAAAAATGAAAACATTAATGGATTTGTCATATTGATGTTAATGAATAATATATTATGCTTCATTGGAGATGTTTTTAATGATTATATTTAACCTTTAAAATGTTAAATTTGGATTCCAAGAATTGGACTTGTGAATTTTTGAAATGAAATATCTATAATATTTTGAAGATATCCAAAAAAAAAACACTTTAGTTTAGGTGTTGATTTGCCCACATTAATATCTTTCAAATGGCTAGATATATATTTTTCAAGGTGCTTTATAAATTTACAAGCACTAAAATCACTTTGAAGTTGTGTGATAGAATTTACAATCAAACTTTGTTCAAAATCAAATAATGCCTTGTATCAATGTTTTTTCATCATTTTACAAATTTTATTGGTCATTTTTTATTTTCAAATGAGTTCCAATTGACAAATTTAGAGCATGTTGAATGTTATAATCACCCAACATTGGTTTAATGTATGTCTACTAACACTTTAAATAATCACAATATTTAACTTTACATGCTACACTTCACACATTGTTATGCATATGTCTTGGAATTCTTGGAAAACTTGAATGCTAAACTAAATGTGTTTTTGGTTTTTCATTTTCATCTTCCTTTGATTTATTTATTTTCATCTTCATAGACAAATGAAATGCATTGGGTCCCTCTTCAACCATGCCATCCCTTATTCTAATCATAAGGTATCTTTTTAAGATAAAATGTAATTTTACCTTATAGACATTTCACCAATTGTTTGCATTATCCAATGAATGATTTATTTTATGAATACATGGATAATTGCATGGTTCTTTTTTCATTGATTTTCATCTTATACAAATATCATACATGATTTTATTTAAGAAGATAAGAAAATTTGCACTTTCACAAAATTGATAAATTTGAATTCCATAGTATTGAAATCAACAATTATAGATATTTTTTTCAAATGATGAAATTAATGATTTTTACTAGTTTGTGTCAACATTTCATGTATTATTTTAGCCTTTTTGAACCATCTTACTCAAAAAGGACCACCATTACCAATGACAACCCAAAACAAATTGTGTTTCAAGTTTTAAAGATTTTCATTAATAATAAAAACATTTGTTAACCCTTCCAAACCATTTTTGAAAATGGATATTATTAATTTAAATTTATGATATGCCCACGCAAAGCATAAAATTGATTACATCCTACCAATTTTTATATATATAATTTTTTCTACTATTATTAATAGGATAGGCAAGATAAACAAGGTCCTTTTGCTCTTTTTGGTGACATGACAATGTATGTAGACCATCATATTTCATGATGAATCAAGTTTTAATTTGTGCATCAACTCCACAAGCCTTGTCAATTTTTCAATTCTTATTTCTCATCATTTATTGTTTTGGAAGCCAATTATAGGGAAAACACATTCATATTCTTATGTTTACATCCCATTACATATTTTCTAATTATTGCCTTAATGTTATGTACATATTATTATTATGCCTTGGCATCTCAAATTGTCCATGTTTCTTGAATTTTCATACTCATATTAACAATTTCAACAAAACATTTGAGCCTTGTCAACAATATCTTCATATTTTATATTATGAAAAAAGTTTAACAAATGACATTTTATAATCAACCCCAACATAGGTCATTAAACATATTTTATGATTCATTACAAAAGTAAGATATTTCATGTAATTTAGTTTGTTGTTCATGGATGAAGTTCATCCATCATCACCTAGATTGTCATTCATAAAATGGAATCCATACATGAAAGTTGATACACCTTAGGTTATATCGATGGTAATTGAAGTCTCTTATCCCAATGTTAACTTTGAAATGTGAAAACCCAAGGCACAAAACTTAGTTTTATACAACTAACAAAATGGGTGAAAGCTTCAAAAGAAATAATAAGACATGTTGACATTTCTAGTCAAACTTTTAGTCACCATAATCTATACAAAAAAAGGTGGTTAGTGTAATGTCAAGCCAAATAAACTCCACAAGGTCACATTCATTCCAAAGATTCACCATGGTCCAAGCTCTTTCAAAGGAACATTACTTCTTTCATGATGTACCCTATAGCTCCCCTTTGGGAGTGGCATGCCAATGTTTTATTTCCAAAGGTCACCAAAATGGGAGTTTTAAATTTTCAAGTTCTAGTTCCTAAAAACTTGGTAAATCATTATTTTTTATAATTGTATCCAATTGGGACAATCTAATGTTCTATCTTGTAATCATGTAACCAAGCGTTTTAACTTCATACTAGGGTTTGCAATCCAACATCATTGGTTTTTCCAATTCACATTTTGAACGCACATGAATTGAATTTTCCCCTTCCATCACGATTCTTCAAATGATTACAACTTTTAGCCACTAAATCTATCTTGACAATTTTAACTCAACACATTGTAATTTTTAACAAACTTTTCCAATGGTATAAATATCATTTGATTCAAATGAACTTTGATCTTTTAAACCTCAAGCCCCAAATATCTTGGGTTTCAACTTTAGAAGTCGGAATGGACTCAAGGGGATCTTGAAGGTTCTTAATTATGTCATGCATTCCCAGACACTTCTGATTTCCTTGATTATATTTGAAAGCCATGCCATATTTTTCCTAGTCTCATTTCTAGTTTTTTGCATTGTCTTGTCCTTACATTGGTTTAAAACCCAAAGCTACTAAAATTATGAAAACCTTTTTTACATCCATAATGGATGAAATCCATTCATCACCATCCATTTCATCTATCAAATATATTTAGGAAGCCCCCCAAAAAAGGTCTTGGACAATGGACGAAATGGAATCCTCCAAACAACCTTTGTTTTGGTTTTAAAATGTGTTTTTTTGGTTTATAAGTCTCCAATTTTGCAATTATTTCTAGAGTATCACCATATTTTCTATGTAGGTTCTACGATGTAGCCAAAAATGTGAAGAAATCTCAAAAACAATTATTTTCATATACTGCTTGTAGCCAAATTGGCTAAACTATAGTATGGATGGTCACCTTGATTTAATTACATGACAAATATGAGAAAAAACCTTCACTTCCAAATGAATCAACTCCCCAAATGAATATATAAAGATGATTTTTCTTTCATTCACTTGAATAATTTACTCAACCCCCATTAAAGGTTTGACTTCACACCATAATTTATTTCAATTTATTTTGTGTGCATGTTCTTTCACATCATTTAAATAGGCTTATGTTTAAATATTGTCCTTTCATATTTCATATCCTTGTACAAGGTCATATCTTGTGTACGGTTCAATTTAGGTTTTAACATGATTTGTTATGCTTTAATCTAGGCCTTGCGCACCAATATAAAATTGTTATTCATGGTACTTTTGTGTTCATAAAAGCCCATTGTGACCCATGTGATTGAGCACCCAAAACATGCTTGTGCATGAAATACCACATTGTGATTTCATTATTAATGACATATATATAATTGACAAGTTCATTCGTGTAAAAATGGAAAATCATTATTTTCTCACAAAAAACTAATTTATGGCTAAAATATCATTTTTTGAATATTCTCATTTGTTTGAATCCATAATTAATGATTGTTCCATACTCAATTAATGTGAATGAAAAATATAAAAATATTATAAATTTTCAAAATATTTTTAAACCAATCATACTCAAGTGGATTTACTTGTGTGATATTCAATAAATGATCTAACAAGAAATTGGTTTGACTTCTCAAAACGTTTGATCTTCTTGTCCACACCCCAAAGTTTCTTTCTTTTTATACACACCCATAAGGTTTTGGTGCTAATATAAAAGGTGTTTCAAATATTTTCATTTCATAATGTCATTTTATGATCAATATTTTTTAAATGTGTTAAAACATTAAGGTGAAAAAATAAACCTCTAGTCAATGATTTTTACAATCTTCTAGACCATGATAACAAAAGGACACAAAGATGCATTATGGTGTGAGTTTTCATTTGTTAATGTTTCAATTTGAATGAAGATAATCAAATCAAAACTAGTGAAAATATCCTTGTAAAATCCTTAATTGGTGAATTTTGATTGTAATCGTAATTATCTTGGCTTGCAAATGGGAAATGTATGAATGTTAAAACAAAAGAATAATCAAGTTCAATGGAAACAACAATTTTCACTCATCAACAACCAAGTGTCCCCAAAAAAATAAAAAAATAAAATCATACCTCATCCTTGGCCTTCAAGTTTACATGTGTGAAAAAACATAAAGAATTAATAAATGCATATATTAATTCAAGATCTTTCACAAAAAAATTAGGGAAACTTCAAATCCTCAAGAAATTATCAAGAAGTTTATTAACCAAATGGTTCAAAAAAATGGAAAAACTCAAATCTAGAGATTAAAAGGTAATGAAAAATGGATTAATATACACATTCAATCAATAAAATGCCCTAAGGACAAGATAGGATCAGAAGTATTTGATGATTTAGTACATTTGTTGCAAAAGATGATTTTAGCAACATTGAACATTTCAATTAATGGAAATGTCCCTCCAAATCACATTGAGGTGAACGAGGATTATTTTGGAAGTTTTTTTTGTATTGGTCATGTAGAAAGGTTCTTATAGTTGTTGGGAAGATATTATTGTATTGGTAAGAACATGGCCCAAAACTTGCAAATTTGAATACACATTTGGTGAAGGCTTAAGACATCCCTCTACTTTTGCTCATCAATATAAATTAAACTAAAATTCACTTGCTTCTAATAAAGTGCAAGAATGCACATGGGGAAAAAAAAGTGCAAAAAACATAGGTATGGTGGGAATTGATGATTAATGACAAATCCTAATTAATCTATCCTTTGTAGTTGATGGGGAATTGTTACCTTCACAAATTGTGTTTGAAGGGTTAATAACTAAATCCCTACCAAAAAGCAATGCAAGAATGAGATCATGTGTGCATACAAGTTTCCATTAGTTACAACTTTGGCAACCTATAGTTAATGAATGTTTGAACTTGTTAATAATCTATACAAAGAAAAAGAGGTCCCTAACCATGCACCCCCCAAGGGAACCAAAAATTGAATGTGCAAAACAACCATAAAATCTAGTATGGATAATTGATTACTAATCAATGCAAAAGAGTGCAAAATTTTTGTAAGAAAAAATCTAGTTTTTATCCAATTATACTAGCAAGTTCAAGCCCACTAATGTCATCCTACAAAGATCATTTGAACATTCTTTCTACCAATAGTTCCATAGTTGGACATCTATATCTTTTACCCACCAATTACTATAAGATCAAATGGATTGAAAAGTGGACAACTAGCTTCTTATTTTGTGATCCAATGTAGGTTAGCAAGGTTTTATGGATGCATTATTCCATCATTGTAGAAATAGCTCTTCTTTGATCTTGATCTCTTGTGATATTTTAGTGATGATGATGATTCATCAAAACTAGTTCAGGTAGGACAACTTTAGATTCCTCAAGTTGTTGTACCTTGGACACTTCCAAATTGGAATTTCTTTAGCCCATTCCCAAGTGAAGAGGCATGAGAATGCATCTTTTCATATTTGTGTCCTTTTGAAGTTTTTTTTGCCAACACCATATTCACAAGAAGATATTCAATACGTTCACCACCAATTTGCATACCATTTTTCTTTAACTAAAGTCAATTGAATTCAATTGAATCTTGATCCAATTATTGAATTGAAATTGAATTTAGATTGAATTCAATTGAATTCCAATTTTTAAATTGAATTCAAATACATTGAATGGATTTCAATTTCATATATGAATGAATTCATGTTTTTTCACTTCAACAAAATTCATAATTTTTTCTTGCTCCACAATGTATTTGTTGTTTTTCTTTTTTCGATCCTTTTAGTATTGGTGCAAATTATAGGTAAAATTTATTGCATGTTAAATATACATCATATCATCATTAATCTTTGGTTGAAATTCATTTTTATCAAGATTATTTCAACTTGTCATGTCATTGACATATGAACATGTGTTGTCCAATTAAACTTCACATAGATATGATAACATTGTTCAAAAGATTGTTCACAAAAAATTGTATGTCAATACAAATTAAGGATTTTTTATTATATGAATTAAAACTATCCTTGAAATTAATAGAAACCTTCATGACTATTATTGGTATTGCAAAATATGATAGAAGGTTAAAATGTTGCTATAAAACAAACATAATGATGAGATAAAATGGTTTCTATTTATCTTAAAAACTCATTTGATGCTCCTTGCCCCTTTTGCAAATAAAATTTATTAGGAAAAAAAATCCATCTTGTTTAAATTGCATAATTTATTATACATGGATATCTTTTTTTAATTTATTATTTATTATTGTAATATCTTAGCATCTTTCACTAATTACATTATTGAAAAATATATATAAATTCCAAAAACAAATTTGTGAAGGAAAATACATTGTCTTTTGGAATATTCAAGATTATTTTAAACATGAAAATTTCAAAATTCATTGATTATTCTACAAACATGTGTTAAATTTGTCTTTACATTACATTAATAAAAAATATTTAAATAATCTTGAAAATATTATGAATATATTAAATCACATGTGTTTTTTACATCTCATGAATGTGTTGTGTGGGTTACGACTTTTTTTTTATGTGTCATTAATTGAATTAAATGCATGGAAGGATGAATGACTTCTTAACATAGGAGATTTACAAGAAGGAAAGAAGAAAAAACAAGAAGAGTGACCAAAAAAAGAAAAAGGTTTAAAGAGGTGATTAATTTGTGGGCGATTCACCAATACTTGCAAATTGGATGCAAATTCAAATGGGAAAAAAATAGAAAACCATACACCTTGATTTAAATTTTTTTTAATTATAAACTTTTCTCATTTTGTGATTTAAAACATTTTCAAAGTCTTGTTCTTGATTTCAAATTGTATATTACTCAAAGATTTAATATTTTGGTCAAGTCAATTGCAGGTAATCATGGATCACATGTTTTCAACCTATCATCACTATGTATCACATCTAGGTTTTGAAAACTTTGAAATTCATTTGTGCATATGTTATTTAAAAATTGATGATCACATTCAAGTGAATTGTGTTTCATCTTTTGATTCAACAATTACATTTTAAGGTTAATGGCCTATCAAATAATACATTGTTTATGTTTTGAAACATAAATCTTAAATTATTATTAAAGTTTTTGACATACACATCACGACTACAAAGTGTATAAACTTTTCATTGGATTTTATATTGATTAATTTGCATGATGCTCATGATTCTAGCAAGTGGTAACATTGATTTAACATGATGATAACTTTTGGTTTGTATTGAAAATAAAATTTATAAATAAATGAATATGAAATTCCATTTATAATTACAATTTTAAAAATTATTTATCAAAAAATAATAATAACTAATATCTCGGTATTCTCAATTTAATAAAAATTCAAACCAATATCAAGAATAATAAAATAAATTTACATTAATCATTTTTATTAATTAAGTCAAAAATGAAAACATAAAAACATTGAATTTCAACTTATTTATTTTTGTAATATTTCAATGGACACCTTTTTATCAAAATCAAAAACATTTTCAAGTCAACATTGAAAATGAAATATTCATTAAAACATTTGATCAAAGTTGACAAGGTTACATTATTTTTTATCAATGTTATGTTTATAAAATTTGTTAAATTTAATAAACTCACTCTAAATATCAAATTCATTAATACTTAATGCGAATTGACATTCAACAATTTTTTAATATCACCTCCACCCATGACTTGGGGGCTGGAGATTTTATTTTGTTCTTTCCAACCACCCTTTCATTGTAAGGGGTAAATATTTTTTCCCCTTCTAATTATTTTTTCTTTTTGCATGAATTGAATATATTGCCCCTTTCAACTTTGATCTTTTTTAGAATTAATGATCATTTCAAAGTTTTCTGAACCTTTAATGTTGGTTCTTGTTTAAGCCAAGTTCCTGAAAGGTCCCAAGACAGGATGCCAACTTAATAAACATTTCTAATCAAAATTCAACTCAATGTAATCTTTTGGTTTAAGAATGACCTAAGCTTAGTCAATAACAAAAACACATCCAAATAACATCGAGGATGAAGGAAATAAAAAAAACAAGAATGCTCACAAGGAACAACAAAATAACAAGTAGTAATAGGGGTGTTGAAAAAGCACATTGGAAACACCAAGGGTGCTATATGGGACATGAAAATTTTCTTTTTCCAACAATAAAAAACCCTAGATTTCTGTTTTCTTCTTGTTGCAGTTTGAGACAACACAATAAAGAGAGAGAGATCAGTAGAAGAAGTCTAATGTCAGTTTCTACCCGAGACCCGGCAATTTGAACTCTTGACTGGAACAGCTGCTTCTCATCATTGTCACAAATCTTGAAGAAGTAGGGTTTAGGGTTTAAGGAAAGAGAATTCTTGGAAAGAAGAGCCATTGTAGTCTGTCTTAGAAGCTTGTCTGAACTTTTACCGTGAAGATTTTCTATGGCAGAGCTTGAAATGCTGTCAGTTGAAGCCGGCACACTAGCCTGAACTTGCAGCCAAAAATTCACAAGTTCCCAACCTCAAATTCATCAGTCCCCAACCTCATGTGCATCAGCACCCATGCTCAGCAGAAAGTCTAAATGTCAGTTTCTCAAGGCCAGAACCATCGTCTATTAGATGTTGCTTGGAAAAACTATTGATGCAAGCAAAAAATCCTTACCAATGGGCAAAGCTTGTCATGAGGAGCTTTCATAGAGCTTGCAATTAGTATCTTATGGAGGACACATGAGTATCTTATGGTCACATGGTGCTCATAAGGAAACTGCATCTCTTTCGAAAGAGTTCAGTAGGAACCACCAATTTGATATGTGTCAGAAGATCACAGCATTGATCTATAATGCTCACTAAGACAACCTCATAGAATATCACAATCTAATGATGTAGAATAATGCTCACTCAGAAGTCAGAGAATTATATCACAGTTGTTGATTGGTATGTTTATAGAAGCAGTCAAAGCTCACACATCCATGAAGCTGTCAACAGACAAGACTGGCCACAAGAGGCCTCGTACATAACTCTTCAGGTGCAATGAGAGAGATTCTGTTTTACTATTATCCTTTTCACATTAACCCAGCTGCCTGATCATGGATCATATGTACAGTACTTGGCTCTTATTTGTTTGTTTTGAGAACCTTGTGTTATGGATGCTGTCAGCACTCATTTAGTGATATCAATCTTCTTCAGACGCCAAGCTTCCAGTACGCAAAAGACTTGCCACCAGCATTGAGCTTGTCCAGTACAACCAATTGGGGACCAAGAAGCTCAACAATTCTGGAGTTTTCCAGAGGTCCAGCATTTGCACCTTTGAAACCTGGAATGGTTTCAACCAAGGCAATGGTAGTTGCAACAGCTTCAGGATCATCTCCAGCAACAAATGTGGTGTGTGGATTATTCACATCAGGCAGATCCTCTCGCAAAAAATGCTGCACATGAACCAGCACCCAGATTTTGCTCAACAAAACAACAATCAGAAAAATAAATAAATAAAAATTTAAAAATTAAGCAAGAATGAATGAATGAACGAATCCAGCTGGGTGAAAGTGCAGTTGTGGAAAATGGCTAGTTCAAAATCTAAGCTCATCGTCCAAGCTAAGGCCAAGTGTTTTCCGTGAGCATTGAAGTTCAAGACATACAGCAAAGGTGGCTTTGAAGGCAGTGGTCCATCGAGCAGGAACTCCCAATGCATCCCGGTTAAGAAGAGTTGAAGATATCCGTCCCCATTCGCTTTGCCCAAACAAATAATGCACATTGGTCACATCTACGATGATCTTGTCCACCAAGTGACTCGCCAATGACTTGAGAAGCTTTTCCCTGGTTTCCAAAGGACCCTGCATGCATGGAAGTGCAGTAGCAGCAGCAGCAGTGGATCAAAAAACACAATTTTGTTTCGCAAATCAGTGAGCTGCTAGATCAGTACTTGCATCAATCAACAGGCTCTTTTGCATTAAACCCTAAACTACCCGTCTCAGCTTCTTCTTCTTCTTCTTCTTCCGCAGATTCATCTACCTATCTAGCTTGGGAGTCTGAGAGAAGAAATTGGAAAAAAAAATTTACCGAAGGATTCCAGATGATTATGTCACCGGAAGCAGCAGCTTCAGCATTGGTGAGTCCTTTCACAGAACTGGACTGGGTTTCTTTGGAGATTTGAGCAGCAATTTGCTGAGCTTTAGCTGGATCTCGAGATCCCACCACTACGGAGAGGCCTGCTTTGGCGTATTGGAAGGCAAGACGACTCCCGACATTACCAGTTCCTGGTATCACTGCAATTATGCGTCGCGTCAAGTCCAGCGCTACCATCACTACTCCCAAAACTTATAACTACCAAAACCCAAACCAACCAGAAGCAAAGACCCAACCAACAAAAATTCAAACAATGATCAAAATGAAAGAATCAGCAGCAGCAGCAGCAGCAGAGATGTTGGATTGTTGAAGCTTGTGTCAAAAAAATGTGATGTCAAACAGTGTCGAACACAAAACTGGATTTTTTCGCAGCGACGGGCGGCGCAACGACAGAAGTTCCTTGCGAAGGTTCAAAACAGGATTTTATCGCAGCGAATGTCGGAGCAACGACAGAAGTTCCTTGCGAAGGTTCAAAACAGGATTTTATCGCAGCGAAGGTCGGAGCAACGACGGAAGTTCCTTGCGAAGATTCACGTTGCTAGCAGGCCCGACATTCCGCCGAGCTTCAGCCCTCCCTGACACTGTATTCTGGGGAGGTAGAATCAGCCACTGCAGCACATTCCTCCACGTTAGTACTCCGGTTTCTTTTTTCTTTTCATTTGGTAAAGCAGATGACACACCTTCTAAAAAATTTGATGAATTTTTTTTTTCCCAAAAAAATAGCAATATTAGTTGAATTAATACACTTGGAAAACCAACTAATAATAATAATAAAATCTCATTTTTTGGGTTTAAAATTTGCAAAATTTGGTAGAAAAATCAAACACTAGACGCAAGCCTTTTTGTCTTTTTTTTTAATTTTCACAAAACTAGTGAAATTTTCCTCGAATTTTCCATTCTACATTGAAAATATACTTCTTTTTCTTTTCATTTTTTCCCTCCCTTTTAAAAACCACAAAAAATTAGCCAAAATTCATGTCAAAAGAAAATCACTAGACCCAAAATGACAACATGCAATACATGGGTTTGACTTGGTACCTACAAATGGAAAAGCTTGTTATGTTATTACTCATGTGATGATGTAAACATATGTAACATTGGTTTTTTACCTACCAATGTGGCAAAGAAACAAAACTAGGTGTACCTATTCAAGTAGGCAAGGTGAATTAGCAACTCCATTGGCACTTCACGTTGTTGAGGTATTGGAGCTTCTTAAAGCATCTCCAATGGCATATCCATCAAACTCTCATGCTTGTGTTATTTCCAAGTGTTGAATTTATTGTTCTAAGGTAGATTTTTTTTTCAAAATGGAACATTGCCTAGCAATTTCACAATCAACAACTTTGAAGGTTATTTGTGCAACCATCACACATATCCATTCCCAAAAGGAATTACACACATGCAAAAAAACTTCCTTAGGGCACACCAACTTAGACCAACAACCTCACAAAACACAACAAAACAAGAAACAAATTATGAGAATTTATTAAGTCAATGTTAAATTAACTTGTAACCAAAAAGAGAGGGACCCAGAAAAACAGACGACGCATACACCACCTGCCCTAGACCCCCGGCGCCTACGTTCTACAGATCTCTCTGATACTCATCAAACATTGAACCTCTCATGCTCGACCTTCCTGCATTCTCTTCTCTGACACACCATGCTTCAACAGACTGCCAAACACAACAGCACATA
>Ga0209208_10008667_pt1 | contig 13521 bp, 12 predicted proteins | sample S1TSphfallax_3_FD_187694 | JGI IMG/M metagenome (GOLD analysis project Ga0209208, IMG submission 187694) | Host-associated microbial communities from peat moss isolated from Minnesota, USA - S1T2_Fd - Sphagnum fallax MG (SPAdes) (version 2) | ecosystem: Host-associated > Plants > Peat moss >...
TGAACGACTACTCAAAACCACTCCATTATATACTAACTCCTAACCCTAAAGTAGCCACCACTTAACCCTAACCTTGCCTCCGCCTAACCCTAGCCGCCACCAAACCCTAACCCTAGCCGCCGCCAAACCCTAAATAGTCTCTACTTCTAAACCCTAACCTAACTACTACAAGGATGTGAATACTATTCATCCTTTTGATGAATGTCTAACACATTCATCAACATTGGGAATTATAAACGAATAGTATTTCTAACAATTCTCAACATTGATGAATGTGTTAATCAAACAGATGAATAATATTCACATATTTATAATAGTTAATTAAGTTGAATAATGGCACGACAATTGTCAAAAAACACTCAAGCTTCAACTTTGGTCAAGTTTGTAAAATGTTGGAACCATGGTTGTTTTTCTTTTTTTGTGTCTACTTCTGTAAGGTTCTCAAGGAACACAACTTGCAATTATGGACACTAGACATGTATGATTTGACTTTAGTGGATGTGTTGTTTTTATTTTCTATTCTTTCTTATCAACTCACTCTTGTCTTCAATCTAAGGTTTGTAAGTTCTTAGAGGTCTACAAACCTTGGACAACTTGTCTTTTGATAGGATAATCCAAGCTATCTAGATGAACAAGATCAACACTATAAAGATTTTGGAGAAGCACAAGATGCTTCCCAAGTGAAAGGCTTGAATCAATGTCCCACTTTGTAGGATGATATTGATGCTTGTAGTTTGCCTAGTTTTGAAAATTAATGTTATGAAAATGGAACAAGCTTTCTACTCTATATATCAAGAGGGAAACAAGGTCTTCTTTGTGTCCCCATTACACTAGAAGGGACATGAGGAGTTCATGGATGATCATGAGGTCAGTTGGAATTACCACTAGTGTTCAAAGAACTAGAGGTTTAAGGACTTCCTCCTAGTAGACCCTGATCTCAAATCTTTCTCTTGACGCATGTTTTTCATGTGGTATGGCAACCATAGGTTGCAAGCTTGGATGCCATATATTCGTTGTGTCCATGATGATGATGCTTGGCATATCTCTATGGACTCCATTTTATTGGACACCTTTCATGGACTAGTTGAACTTTTAATAGTTATGACAAACTTGAACAAGTAATTATTTAACTCTTGTTATTAATTTGAAATCTTGCATTGCTCCTTTTATTTTTTTCTCTTATATTGCAATGTAATGTTCAATGTTTTCAATTGTGGTCATTTGAACAATGCTTTATGTGATAAGGTCTATGGAGCTAGATCATGTTTGACCCATGATTATTTTTATACAATCCATTGCTACCATACCTTTGGAGCAATTCCAATAAATATTGCCAACATATGTGTAAAGAGATGCTAAAACAAATCATGGAAGACTTGGCATTTTCTGACATTCAAGGTGTTCTTTGACTACATCTACAAAGGCATAAGCATCTACATCTACATGGTAAAGTATGCCAATTTCTACTTTTTTGGAAAGTACCCATAAGGTATGCTTTAATATATTAAATTCATGAAAAAAATTTAAGTCAATGATCAGTAATTATAGGTTTTTTAATTCATTGCATAACATTGAAAAACCACATGTTTTACTATGCATTTAAGTGCATTTTTTAAAATGCAAGTACTAGAAAGTTATGTCATGGTTTTGCAAAATAGAGTTACAAATACATGAAAATAAAACATGAATTAAAATGATTGTACTTTCAAGTTGATAAAGTCCTAATGTGTATGAATATTGTTTCAACTTTTCATATTATGTTCACAATGTGTCAAAGTGTTAATGTTAAAGTTATTGGAAACAACTTGAAATCAAGCAAGAAATGGAACAATTGTATTAACTAACTAAAAGATTACAAAGGTTATATGCTTCAACATCTACAATGCAAACTATGACTTGTAATAACTACAAAGCTTGAAGGTTCTATGTGCATTCAAAACCATGAAAGGAAATAATGAAAGACCACTCAAAAACACTTCACTATATACTATCTCCTAACCCTAAAGTAGCCGCCACTTAACCCTAACCTAGCGGCCGCCTAACCCTAGCCACCACCAAACCCTAACCCTGGACGCTGCCAAACCTTAACCTTAGCCACTGACAAGCCCTAACCCTAGCCACTGCCAAGCCCTAAATAATTTTCACTTTTAAACCCTAGCCACCACTATTCAACCTAACCTAACTACTACGAGGATGAGAATATTATTCATCCTTTTGATGAATGTTTAACACATTCATCACCATTGGGAATTAGAAACGAATAGTATTTCTAACATTCCCACTCTATGAAGTTTCTAATCCGAACACAATTATCAATTTGTTATGTCGTTCTTTTGGTAATTCTTTTGTTAACACATCCACCACCATGTCATCTGTTGAACAATATTTGAATGTAACTTTGTCATTTTCAGCTCGTTCTTGAACAAATTGATGTTGCACATCAATGTGCTTTGTTCAAACATGTTGCGTGGGATTCTTTTTCAATGATATTGCACCTTGGTTGTCAAATTGAATCACCATTGCCTTCTTCTCTTTCATGTACCCTATTCCTTCATGAGCTTTGTCATCCATATGGCTTCCTTGGTAACTTACGTACTTGCCAGGTATTCGGCCTTTGTCGTTGATAAAATGATTGTGGGTTGTCATTTGCTACTCCAAGAAATGGTTCCACCTCCCATCATGAATACAAACCTTGTGGTGGATCTCCTATCCTCAAGGTCACCGGCCCAATTCGCATCACAATATCCGACCAAACCTTGGGGTGCTAATCCTCTAAAGCATAATTTGAATTACAAAATCCCTTGCAAGTATCAAAAAATGTGCTTGATCGCAATCCAATGTTCTAGGCTTGGATTGGCCATATGTTGACTCATCACACTTATTGGGTATGCCAAATCCGACCGAATACATAATATGGCATACATCAAACATCCCATGTTAGAAATATTATTCGATTCTAATCCCAAAGGTTGGTGAATGTGATTTACATTCATTAAAAGGATGAATAATATTTTCATCCTTGTAGTAGTTAGGTCAGGTTGAATAGTTTAGGGTTTAGAAGAAGAAACTATTTAGGGCTTTATGGCAGCTAAGGTTAGGGCTTGGCGATGGCTAGGGTTAGGGCTTGGCGGCGGCTAGGGTTAGGGCTTGGTGGCGACTAGGGTTAGGGTTTGGTGGCGGCTAAGGTTAGGTGACGGCTAGGTTGGGGTTAAGTGGCAGCTACTTTAGGGTTATGAAATAGGTTATAGTGGAATGGTTTTTGAGTACTCTTTCATTCTCTCCTTTCATGGTTTTGAGTGCACATAAAACCTTCAAGTGTTGTTAGATATTGCAAGTCATAGTTTTGTGATTATAGTCTTTGAAGCATACAACCTTTGTAATCTTTTTGTTAGTTAATACAATTGTTCCATTTCATAAACCATAAACCTTAAACCCTCTTTCCAATATCCAAAAGCTTGTTGATAAGGAACCTTCACCATTTCAACATCCTTATTCTCATTTTTCTTCAACTTCGACTTGGGATCAAGGGGCACTCTGATGGCTTTGCAATCCTTCATACGAAAGTGTTTGAAAATCTCCTTCAGATATGCAATTTGGGTGATGTAAGCGAATGTTGTGCACGATCCCTTTCCACTTCCATGCCAAGGAAGAAATGCAAATCACCAAAATCTTTAATTTCGAACTTTCGAGAATTTTTTTCCTTTACTTGCAAAAGCTTGTCCTTATTATTGCACACCAAGATGAGATCATCAACGTAGATGACAATGAAAAATTTGACATCTCCCATTTGTGCAACATACATGCTAAAATCCGCATCACTTCTCACTAACTTGATGCTTTTCAAGAAAGCATCTTCTTTTTGGTTCCAAGCCCTTGGAGATCATTTCAACCCATACAATGACTTGTGAAGCTTACACACAAGATGCTCACCTTCTTGTGTGAATGCTTCAGGTTGTTCCATGTAGATTTCCTTTTCAATGTCACCATTGAGAAATGCAATTTTGAGGTCCATTTGATGAATATCCATGTCTTCAATGGCCGCTAATGCAAGGATACAACGAACTAACACAAACTTTACAATGGGTGCAAAGTTTCGTTGTAATCAACTCCAAATGTTTGGGTGAAACCTCTTGCCACAAGTCTCGCCTTCTAACGTTCAACTTCACCATGGACCCCATGTTTAATTTTGAACACCCATTTGCAAGAAATGGGCTTCCTACCCTTGGGGAGTGGCACCAAGGACCAAGTGTTGTTGACAACAAGAGAGTTGTATTCTTCTTGCATGGCCATCTCCCACTTCTTTGCATCTTCGCCATTCAACGCCTCTTACACGGTTTGAGGTGCTTTTGAAAAGGCTATGGTGGCCCGTTCCACCTCTTTGATGGCCACCCACCAATCACAAGGCCATTCTTTACGTTGTCTTTGGGGCCTTTCTTTTCATCCATCTTGTTGTGGTTCATTCAAACCTTCCTCTTATGGTGTAGCAAATTCTTCTTCCGAAAAAGAGTTTGATGTAGATTCATCACCCTATATGTCTTCCACTGGTCTCTCCGTCAAAGATATAGGATTGGCATCCTTGACAAGTTCATCATCATTCACGACTTCATCCACAACAACATGTTCTACTTGCTTTGAAGGGGGTCTATTATGATGAAGACCTACTTTTTCTATCCCTTTTAGGAACACAACATCTCAACTCTTAATGATCCTTTTGGTTTCTACACACATCAAGCGATATGCTTTGGTCCCTTCACAATACCCTAAAAACACACAAGGCATGGATTTGGACTCTAATTTTCTTTTCTTTTCATAAAGAATGTGAGCAAATGCTTTGCAATCAAAAACTCTTAAATGAGATACATCAAGCTTTCTACCAGTCCATGCTTCTTGCGAGGTCTTTGATTCAAAAGCTTTTAGTTAGCATTGATTTTTGATGCAAACCGCTGTGTTCACCGTTTTGGCCCAATACTCCAAGTCAAGACCTTGTGCATGAATCATGCTTCTAGCGCATTCCATGATGGTCCTATTAGCTCAATCTACAATTCCATTTTGTTGTGGTGTGTAAGGTGCACTTGTTTGTCGTTGGATTCCACATTCATGCAAAAAGTTGTCAAACTTTTCAGAAACAAATTCTCTTCCGTTGTCTGATCAAAAGGTTTTGATTTTCATGCTGGTTTGATTTTCCACCAAGGCCTTGTATTCCTTGAATTTGTCAAACACCTTTTTTTTCACTTTTAAAAGGTTGTCATGTGTTGCGTTGCACCAGAATCGACAATCCAATCATACGTGGTATGATCATTGGCACTCAATGTGGCAACAAACATTTGCTTGTGGTCTTCATAACCTTGATTGACTTTTTCTTTTTCATCATTTTTCTTTTTTAAACAATTTTTCACGAAATGTCCAAGTTTCTTACAATAGAAACAAAGCTTCTCATTTGGAAATAAAGAACAAGTTTCACACTTGAAAAACTTAGAACACTTTGAAGAAATCTCTTCCACACCTCCCACTCACTTGGAAAGACTCTTACTCTCTTTGCAACCTTGCAAACTAAAAGCCTTCCTTCAAAAGGATTCTCCCTTTCTATGTTATACAAGTAAAACCCTTGACTACTTCTTGTTTTAACACAATGTCTTTTCTCTTACTTGGTGTGGGCCCATAACCTATTGGACACAACTTGAAATCAAGCAAGAAATGAAACATTCAAGGTTCATGAAATGGAACAATTGTATTAACTAACTAAAAGATTACAAAGGTTGTAACTTGTAATAACTACAAATCTTGAAGGTTCTATGTGCACTCAAAACCATGAAAGGAGAGAATGAAAGACCACTCAAAAAACTCCATTATGTACTATCTCTTAACCCTAAAGTAGCCGCCACTTAACCCTAACCTAACCATCGCCTAACCCTAACTTAACCATCGCCTAACCCTAGTCACCACCAAACCCTAGTCGTCACCAAGCCCTAACCTTAGCCACTGCCAAGCCCTAAATAATTTTCACTTCTAAACCCTAGCCACCACCAAACCCTAACCCTAGTCACCACCAAACCCTAGTCGTCACCAAGCCGTAACCCTAGCCACTGCCAAGCCCTAAATAATTTTCACTTCTAAACCCTAGCCACCACTATTCAACCTAACCTAACTACTATAAGGATGAGAATACTATTCATCCTTTTGATGAATGTTTAACACATTCATCACCATTGGGAATTAGAAACGAATAGTATTTCTAACAAAAGCATGTTGGAAAAATTTAAACAATTAGCTAAAATAGTCTCTTTTCAACATTCACATTCAAAAAGATATTGAAAGGTGAGAAATCTTTTTGTTCCTTATTTTATTTTTGCATCTTACCTCTTGGCTATTACTTGGTAACATTGTTCATATCCCTTGTTCTTTTCTTTTTTTTTTGTGATGCAAGATCTCAATTGCTAAAGATGTCATTGTGAAATTATTTTATGATGAATTCCCCTTAAAGGGTGACTGCTCTCCCATCAAGCTCAAAGAGCAAATGGAGAAGGCAATAAAGCAAGTGAAGAAGGACCACTACTTTGCATTTTGCAAGCACCTTCCTATGTGTGATCTTGCTTTTGCCCTAGATTTTCTCAAGGAAATCCAAGTTCACTATGACATGAACTCCAAACTTGAGAAGCTCCTAGAGAAGCTACAAAATTGAAGTCAAAAAAATTCTTGTTTCATGCAATTGGAGTTGGAAGTTCTCAAGCTCTATGATTCTACGATCTTTAACCTAGATTTAACTATGAGAGATGTCCTTGGAGTGGTTTTTCTCACCTGCTATATTTAAGGGTGGAAGCAATCAATTTCGAAGCTTGGCTTCTTTTAAGAATTAAAAACCTGGGTTGGAATTTGGAGAAACAAGAGTTGGAAACAACTTGAAAACAAGCAAGAAATGAAAGGTTCAAGGTTCATGAAATGGAACAATTGTATTAACTAACAAGAAGATTACAAAGGTTGTATGCTTCAAATGCTACAATCACAAAACTAACAAAACTTGAAGGTTCTATGTGCACTCAAAAACCATGAAAGGAGAGAATGAAAGATAACTCAAAACCACTCCATTATATGCTAAATCCTAACCCTAAAGTAGCTGCCACTTAACCCTAACCTAGCCGCCACCAAACCCTAACCCTAGCTGCCGCCAAACCCTAACCCTAGCCATCACCAAGCACTAAGTAGCCTTCACTTCCAAACCCTAGCCACCACTATTCAACCTAACCTAACTATTATAAGGATGTGAATACTATTCATCCTTTTGATGAATGTTTAACACATTCATCAACATTGGGAATTAGAAACGAATAGTATTTCTAACATGGGAGCAACCTCCTTTTAGTGGTTTTGTTCCTCTTGAACAATCACTCTTCCTTGGGGTTCTTTCATGGTGGTCGTGCCTTCTCCTTGCCATTACACCCCCCAATGCAATTTCATCCTATAGGCCGACTAGATGGCAATGCATTGCTCTTCCATTCACAAAACTGAACATTGCTTCATAAAGACAAAAGATTAGGAAGTGGCCCCAAAAATTTGGCAAGATTTTGGAAGTCATTCAGTAGGTTGCTCCCTTTTGAATGCATTTCCATCCTTCCCAAACATCCTTCCTTTGATTCCTTATAGTCAATTATTAGTTTTTTGATCTCATCCTTTCCCCCTCCGTAAGCAACCCCTGATGGCAAGGTGAGCCTTATCCTTGTTGATGTTTGAAGGGACCTTCTAGTGCCATTGGTTTCAACTTCCTTGGCAAGATTCTTGTTTCTATTTTTGACTTCGCAAACAAGTTCCTAGCAAGTGATGGGGCAAATCTTGCTTTTCCACCCTAATGATATTTGTGTTTTCAACGAAAGTAGATCATATTTGGAAAGCTATAGCTTCCAAACTCAGATAAAGTGGGCGATTATTTATTTTCTCGCACTTACTAGCTCAACTTGTTGAGGTTTCCAACCCTCGAGGCAAACGTCACACTATGCCCTTAGATGATAGGACTCCCCACTTTAGAAATGGTCTAGACAAAACTTGGATTGTGAGTAAGTCCATATCTTAGTTTATGTTTCTCATATGTTATTATGGATTCCTTTCTATTTTTTCTTAATTGTCTCTTCTTATGTTCTTAAAAAGGGCTTCCATTGCCTGCTCCTAGGGTGTTTTTTTCTCAATGAAGGACTTACAATTTAATCCATTTAGGAACTTTTTGTTGCCTTTATATGCTGAGGCTCAAGCCCAAGTCATGGCTCGCATGGTCTCACCACCTAACATTAGAAAGAATGTTAGGTATGATCCTTCCATTAGATCTCTAGTTGATGATGAAGCTTTCAAGTGAAGTAGATTCTATTTGTTGAGCTTGGGGATGGATCACTAGGTGCCTAAACCCTCAATGTGATCCTATGGTTGGGTGGATAGCTCTATTTCATTGTTTTAATTATATTTTGGTAACTATTGCAATCAGTATCATGCTTCAAATTGTTTCTCTAGCCAAAGACCTCTTTATCCCACTCTTGTACCATATTTAATTGATTTACTTCATTTTGGAATCTCTTCTTCTTTCCTCCTCTAATTATGCATGATCCATTATCTAGCATTCATCATTTAGATTTCTCCATTCTTGAAACACAATTAACTTTTTTCAGAATTGAAGTTCAATGCACATGCCATGTGCTTCAAAAAAGTTCCTTGCAGTTTGAATGTGTAAACTTTTATTTTGTGTCTCAAATTTGGCTAGACATAAAAGTACTTAATCCATAATCTTGTTTTGACTCATGCTAAAATCAAAGAATGATGGTTTATTTCCTTCATTGATCTTTGTTGACTATTCAATGGATTTTTAGTGCTAGTAATTCTTGCGTTGTATTTTTACATAGTGAATTTATTGTCATTGATAGACCTCTATAGTCTAAACTTGTATTGTTCCATTCTAATGTCAATTGGGAGCACATTGAAGGTCATTCACATATGTGGTCCATGGAGATGTCCATTCTATTCACATTAGAATGCATAAAAGAATGGCTTACTCCTTGTTCTTGTTTTTTCCTTTTTATCTTTATTCATGAATTAAATTGTTGCACTTTTGTTTGTCAAATTCAACCTTCCATTTATCCCATCCACGATAAACCTTAAACCCAAACTGAACATTTTTACTTTCTCAATAGTAATCATAGAACTTGCCAATGCTTATAATCAATATACAAAACATTTCCAACTTTAAATGTCTACAATCCAATCAAAGCTTCGTCAATAAAAAGTTTACTTTTCATCTTTCAGTCTAGGTTATCCATAATTGTTCATTAAATTCTCTTATCAATTCTATTTTCAACTTGGTTTTTTTTGTTTCACTTTTTACAAACTTTAAAGGTGTTGTCAGATTCTACTATGGACATATTGCACAAACCAATTTCCAAAGGTGTCTTGTTCACATCATTGGAGCCTACTTTTAACCTTTGTGCGGCCCATGGCATGGTTGGCTCTTCTTCATTGGTGTCTATCATTCCATCTCTTACAGATTTTCTACTGATAGGCATGGTTTCCTCTTCATCATCCATTTTTGCCATTCCCTCTTTTGGGTTTGTTGGGGATCTTGGCTCCTCCTCCTCCTCATTATCCACTATACTGCTTTCTTGCATCAGTTAATCCTTCTTCCGGTTATAAGCAAATGTAGGTATTTCATATGTATCATCCTTTTCATTAGATTCATCCCTTGGTCAATTTTTTAGTAAAATTGACTTGTTTATTTCTATCAACACCTAGAATCCAAGTAAGTAGTCACAATGCCAACGAAGCCATGTTTTGAATTTTTTATTTGTTAGGTGTGTTTACCATGGATTGTCTCTAGGTGGTTATCACAAGCAATTCAAAAACTTTGGTATAAACATTTTGGTCACCATCCCATATATCTTATAATCTTACAAATGATTAGAAGATGCCTAGTATCCTACAAGTTGCTTGGTACTTTGCACCTACATTTTTCAGCTTTCTTCCATTATAGAAGGATACAAATCCAAGTCTGGCCATATTCAACAAGAATGTCATGGATATGGATATGGTGACATGTTGCAAATGAATGCACTTTAGACTACGTTTCTTTGATTGTTTGTTAAAAAATTTCACATAAAAAACTACACAATCTTCCAAAGAGAATCCAAAGTTGCAAACATATGAATGTAGTGACATATTTGTAGGTGTCTATTCTATTTTTGTATTTATTATTATCATGTATATGTTTGATGTGCATTGGACTGGTTGCATGGGATTGGCTACCTTATAATGTTTACATATGGCAGAACAATTCCTCAGGTTAAAACAACTAGATTTATTTCAACAATCACAAAATTTGTTTGCAGATCTTTTCATTAATTCGCAAAAGAAATCAAACATGAACCTCTTTTGCAAAATGTCTCGTGCCACATGGGTATTTTTTTGACGTGGAATAATATTCCATTGTGTCAAGGTATATTCCTGCATGTCAATAGAATATGTCAATGAATATACTTGTTGATGTGGATGGAATTTATTGAAAATATTCCTTCCTATTCATCATTCATGCTCACCACTCACTCACACACTCATGGAATAATATTCTCTATTGTCATTAGGTCGAAAGCCCTACACAAAAAATGAACAGCCCACCTGGTGGGCACTAGGTTGAAAGCCCTATATAAAGAATGAATGATTCAACTTGGTGGCCATTAAGTTGAAATCCTTCTACAAAGGAGTGTACCACCTAGGTGTTAGGTCAACAATCCTTTATGAGAAAAAACAAACCACTTGGTGACCGCCAAGTCAATTTCCCTTTAACAAAAAGCAGCCAACCAAATGGTAGTCACTAGGTTAATTGCCTTCTACCAAAAAGGAGCGATCCACCTAGTGGTCATTAGGTCAATTCCCTTTTACCACCTAATGGCCTTTAGATCAATTCCCCTTTACCAAAGAAGAACGATCTACTTGATGGCTACCAAGTTAATTCCCCTCTACCAAAAAGGAGCAATCCACTTGGTGGCCATTAGCTTGATTCCCTTTTTAAATGAAGGGCAATCCACTTGGTGGCCGCCAACTTGATTCCCTTTTAACATGAAAGGGCAAACCACCTAGTGGCTACCAAATGGGTCTCCTTTAATGCAATTTAGATGGCCAATCTCTTTTATGTATTATATTATTTTATGAACAAGAATTCACCCATCTTTTAATCATGACTACATCACATATAGGTTATGGGCCCACACATGCGAGTTGCATGATTAGAGGTTTGATTGCTTGTGTACATTGAGAGAGATCTTGAGGGTTTGTGTGTGTTGGAGGTGCAAGTTTGCACTGTTGGAGGCGCTTTTGAAGCCTTGGAGGAGTTTTGAAGAGCTTTGGAGGAGCTTTGAGGTTTTGGAGGCCATTTGGAGTTTAGAGGTGCACAAGTGCTTAATTGGTGCTCTTTGGAGGTATTTCGAAGCATTGGATGTGCATGTGTGCATATTCCAACATTGTAAGTCTTGATTTGAGTCATTGAGGTGTATTTGTGCACAATTGATTCATAGAGCACTTGATTTGAGTTGGTTGAGTGCATTTTGAGTGTTTGAGGAGGCGTTGATGCAAGTGGGAGCCATTAAGGGCTGAATTTTGTGATTGGAGGTGCATTGGTGCACAATTGAGCCTTATAGTGGCTAGAGTGTGTTTATGAAAGTGCATTGAGGCAAATTGCATGTAAGAGTGTTCATTAGGCACTAATTGGCATTTGGTTGAGCACATAAGTGGGTCGAGAGGTCAGATTTGAGTGCAAAATGACATCGTTTGAGGGAGAGAGCCCTACAGTCATTGACAAGTTCAATGCGGAGAACTTCAACCTTTGGAAGTTCAAGATGGAGATGGTGTTGGCCTCCACGGACCTTTGGGAGATTGTCGACAGGTCCGAGGAGGCTCCACCATCCAATACGGATCCCAAAGTCATCAAGGAGTACTAACGGCGCGCGAAGAAGGCCATGTCCACCATTGGCATCAACTTGGTGGATAGTCAACTTCACCACATTAAGAGGTGCAAGGGACCTGCGGAGGCATGGAAGACACTTTGTAACATCCACGAGACGCGGAGCTTGTCCAACATCCTCTTCATTTGCCGCAAGTTCTTCACGTGTAAGATGCAAGAGGGAGAGGACCTTCTAGACCACATCCACAAGGTCAAGGCACTTGCGGATCAACTCGCTTGCTTGGAGGTGCCCATGAGGGATGAGGATGTTGTGATGACCTTGCTTGAAAGCTTGCCACCCTCCTACGAGTACCTAATCACTGCCTTGGAGACCTTGCCCATGGAGTTTGTGACCGCACGATTGATGCATGAAATGTCCAAGAGGAGGGAGAACGAGCCCCAAGGTGATGATGTGGCGATGGTGTCAATGCAAGGAAAAGGAGGGACCACATCTACACACAAAGACACCAAAACATGCTACTATTGTGGCAAACCAGGCCACATTGCACGATTTTGCTTCAAGGCCAAGAACAACAACAAGGAGAAGGAGAATGCTAACAAAGCCAAGGACGATGATGACTATGCCTTTGCAACAAAGGATGGAGACCATTGCAAGGCCATATGCAAGTGAATCATGGACTCGGGAACCACCAAGCATATTATTGGAAACAACTTGAGTCAATTGTCTGATCGCGACGAGGTCTAAACCAAAGTTGTAGCCCTCGTCGAGATCTTTCCAACGCCGTGTTGCACTCTCAATTCGGAGGTCAAGAAGAGGTCGATTCCTGACTTTTAGTGGTCCGGCCCTTCTTTTGCCCATAACTTGGGCTGCAAATGTCCAAATGGCCAATGCGAGGCCATTTTTGATATCTACGCTTCAAGACCTTTCTAATGACACCAAGAACACCCCAATGCGAGGTGTTTTGGTCTCTGCTGTCGAACTCTAAAAATTCGAGAGCCCCGGAGCACTCCAAGTCCCCAACTTTGGGAGTGTTAAGCTTCACCCCCACATTTGGCCAAAGTGGGGTTACGACATGGAATGGGGTCCATCCTTGTGGAAGTGATGGTGAAAGGGCGAACCAAGAGGATTAGAATCAAGGATGTGCTCCATGTGCCAAAATGCATGCCAACTTGCTTTCGGTGAGCAAAATCTTGTCAAGTGGGTGCAAAATGCAATTCAACATGAATGAGTGCATTGTGAGGGCATTTGATGGAGAGGTGATTGCAATAACGCTACGCGAAGGCAACTTGTATCAAATGACCTTCACCAAGGTGTGTGAGATGCATGTGGCTAACCTGGCCCAAACTTCAACAATTGATGGTGCATTAGAGCTTTAGCATCGTCGCCTCGGCCATTTGAACGTCAAAGGTGTGCATGTGCTCCAAAACACGGTGAGTGGTATACCTTGGAAACATGCCTTTGTTGAAAACAATAAGATCAGAGGAGAGATTGCTCATTCAAAAACCAGAGATCACACAAGTATGTGAACAATGCTTGGAGAGTACTCCAACTCTCCTCCAACCTTGCCCTTTATTCCCTTCCCTGTACCACCACATTGAAA
>Ga0209208_10008668_pt1 | contig 13519 bp, 5 predicted proteins | sample S1TSphfallax_3_FD_187694 | JGI IMG/M metagenome (GOLD analysis project Ga0209208, IMG submission 187694) | Host-associated microbial communities from peat moss isolated from Minnesota, USA - S1T2_Fd - Sphagnum fallax MG (SPAdes) (version 2) | ecosystem: Host-associated > Plants > Peat moss >...
TTGCATGGAATAAATTGCCCTGTCTTTTGCAAAAAATTTGACAAAATGAAAAGGTTTTATGGAATAATTCAATTGCCACCTCATAGGTCATTGCCACCATTCCACTTATGGATATACCACATGTTCAAATTTCCCTTAAGAACTCTAGATGACATTGCCAAAAGACTTGGGATGTTAATTGTCATACATAATGTAAAATACATCATGCACAAGCTTTTTAAAAGGCTTGATAAACATTGTTAAGTAAGATCTATTGAAAAGGTCTTATTACACAAATTCTTCAAATAAGATTCTTATGCAACAAGGCTATTTTTTTGACAAATTCAAATGTAGAGCTATGTGTTTCATCAAATTCATTCTAACAAATTATAATTCGCGTTTATAAATTTTTTTTTTCAAAACTTGAACCAACATGTTAACAAATAGCCTCACAAAGTTGGGGCAAAACCATAAGTTCCCAATCTTTTGTCTTCTTCAAATACATAATCCTTCACCATTTTAAAGACCACCAATACATAGTAAGTATCTTCACCATCAACACATATCTACTATTGAATTATAATATGTTAATAGCCTAAACAATTGCCCAAAGTTCATCTATACAACATCTTCCAAATTTGGGCATACAAAATGTGAAAGTCACATGAATGTAACATATGAATATAAGATTAATACACCTTTATATACAAAGAACAAAATCCAAGTAAATTTAGTTAAAAAGCTAGATTAGTTAATAGTACATTTGTATACTTTTTTTTTTTTGAACTTTAGTTTTCATCACCTTTCTCTATTGTAAATTGGTGCAAATGGTTTCAAATGTAGGCCTATCTTGAGCTTTAGTTTGCCAACACTTTTGGATGAAGGTTGGTAACCATGTAATTTTGAAGTGAAGAGGCAATTTAGGCTTCTCACCTTTCATAACCATTTCATTGACTAAATGTTGTGGTAGGTGCTTGCTAAACAAAAATTTTCATATGAAGATTTTGTAATATGTCATCGCAAAATTGTATACATTTGATTTTACTATATATGTCAATTCCTTTGATGACATCTCCCCATATTTTGTTTAACATGAACCAATGACAAAAACAGAAACCCCACAAGAGATGTTAAAATTGTGATTTGTTAATTCCAAGTCACAAATGAAAATAATAAAATTAATGTTTAGAGAAACAATGGATCCCATCTACCATAGTATTAGTGTTGTGGTTTGGGTGGTCAAAAAAATAATCATCATATTATAGAGGAATACAACCAATGAATTTCAAATGTTAAAAAGATAAAATGTCTTTGTTTGAATGACCACTTACAAACATGTTATCCAAATTCAAGCCATGCCAATGGTAGGAATTGAAATAACATTAACATTATAGTGTTTTAGGAGTTTTTCAAATACACATATAACCCACTTCCAAAAAAAAACATCTAGGGAAGAGGCCTTCAATCACATTTAACTTCATTAACATCAAAATTATTATTTTGGAAGGATTTTTTTTTTTCATTTCTAGAAACCTCACCCATAGTTTGAACCCCAAATCTACACCCCGAATCCCCTCCCCAAAATAACCATCGATGCCATTGATTTATATATTCATTTGGATATAAGACACCTTTAGTGCCCTCCAACTAGTTGTCCCAACCATTCTAGTAAATGATTGATTTGAATAAATAGAAGAAGTTGAAGAAACATGATCTCCATTAGTGTGCATGCTTGTATAAAAAATGTTTACTGAGATTTATATTTTGTGACATCCCAAAGTCAGAGGTCATAGCTTCAATGTGGTTGCCACAATGGTTGACATGCACATTGGAGGCTTTGAGGTCTCCATGGAAAACTCCTTATTTGTGTAGGTATGTCATGCCCGTTGCAATTCGAGTAATGATGTCCATGGCTACTTCTAATGAAAAGGGTGGAGCTTGTGGATCAAATTTAACCCGATCACTAATGGGCGATGCAAATTTCCATCCATTAGCTCCATTAGAATCATGCTTCGTAGGCCACTATGATTGCCCTTGTCCTTATTTGTAACTTTAAGTATAGAAAAACCTACTAGTTGCACAATTTGTGGATGGTTAAGTTTTGCTAATATCCCCACCTCTTTTTACAACCCAATGATATCATTTACTTCTATGATTTTGATATTTACATCATAACCAATATGCTTCATGCACCAACCCATAAGACCCCTTTCCAATTTGTCCATGAATTACAATTTCTCAACTATCTATTTGCATATTGATAGGGAGTTCATGTGATTGTGTTCTCTTGAGTTTAGGCAATGCCATGGGCACATTCTCTTGCAATTCCTCCAATGTTTCTAGCATCTCCTTATGATCATCCTTTGCATCCTTTTGAAGTATTGCTTCAATTGTTGTGTTATGGGTAATTGTATGTTAATTGAGCTTTGTGAATTTCATTCTAAAATGTTTTGATGTAAGTATCGAGTGACAAATGGATCTTGTTAAAGGCCTCTTGGTTTTCTCCCCTAATCACTGCTAATTCAAACCATTTTGCACTTCCAAATTGCAAGACTAGTTCCTTTCCCCTCTTAAGGACAAGAATCAATTCACCTCATAAGTTCAACAACAATACACGATTTGCATCATCCAACATCACCAACTCTTGGAAGAAAACACTTATTTTATCGTACATGTTTGCCAACTACTCACATTGATTTTTGTTTATCTTGCTAGCTTTCACATCTTCATGAACCATTGTAACAATGATGTGGATTTCAGTCACATGATCTAGCTCGGAGTTGTTCCATGCTTGTTGCCCACTTCAAATACGAGATCTTAGCATTAGTTAAAACAACCCTAGCTCCAACCATGACACATTTGCTCAATACATGATGCAACACTCTTGGACAAGAACATTCTTTTATAATGTAACATATATGTGTATTTCTCAACAATTGAATACCTATTTGAACCAAGCGTTCAACTCAACCACTGCATCAACAAGATTGCATATAATAAAAAAGGTTTCATGAATTAAAATAATAGTTCCCCTAAACACTAAAATAGTAATGAAACTAGAAAATTCAACTTTGAAGTTATGAGAAAATGCATTGCAAAAAATGTGGGTGAATGTGTAGGTTTTGAACTAACATCATGAATCCTTTATTGAGTAAGAGATACACACTTAGTTAGGGTCACTAAATTAAATACTTGTAATACAACAATTGAGGCTCGGGTATCGAGATTCCTTGACCTAATGAATAAGTAATTAACGTAGGATGAAATAATAAATGAAGGAAATGGTTAGCCCTGATTAATGAACTTTAATAAATAGGCTTGCTGATGAGGATGAATGTTCAATATTTATTTTAACAAGATGTGAATGAAAGGGCCAACAATGAATGATTATAAGGTGTTAAGCACCTAGTATACTACATTAGTCATTAGTGGGTGCCAAAATCCAATGCATAATTTTATCAAACTTTTCTTTTACCAGAACAAATCCAACATTCCCCAAAAATATATAATTCTTGTGCATTAGTTGTTTTATGAAATTAACAAATAGTGGTTCGAAGAAGAAGAATATTTAGGAGTTGCTTATTTTTGCATTTCGGCACATATTTTTTATTTTCCTTATAAGTCTTTTGATTCGCTTCGCTTAATTTTTCGTCCAAATGTGAAATAGCTTGGGCAACAAACATTGTGCCCCCAAGCACTTGTGACCATGAGACTAGGATCAGACAAATATGCTTGTAAACACCAACAGTTAAAACTATATTAACTTGGGGAAAAAAACATGAAAATCAAATGCAAGGTAAACAATGGTAACCACGGGAAATTTCTATCCTTCACCATATCCTCCATTTCCATGTAGCTAATTGGTGTGGATTTGGTGAAAGTTTGTTGGTTACAAAACAAAATTTATAATCTTTCAAAATATAAACAATTTTTGAAGTTCCAAACCTTGAAAAGGAGTTATGGACACACTATTTAACCATACTAACACAAAAGCAATTACCTAACACGACCTTACGACTTTAACTACTATTTCATAAATAACTCATTACATCGACCCAATAACAGAAAAGCTATATTTGCTATTAGGATACCTAGCCATTTTCCTTCACATGGGGACAAAATCCGTAGCTATTTTAGTAAACTAATCATTGCACATAAATCAAATTTCTTTGCCCATAATTCATAGACAAGTAGAGGTTTCAAACCAACCATCTGGTCTTGGTTTCTTAGTTGTTGTAAATAAATCCCCTTGAAGAAGACCTAACATATGGCTTATAACATGTGGAGTGAAAACCAATGGTAGCTAGTTATCACATCTTAAGATTCTATTTGAAATCTCAATTTTTTTGAAAACTCAAATAAAGATGAAATGATATGGCCTTAAATAGCCTCAACACAAGAATTTCAACTACCTATTTTAATAACCAACCTTTTAGAGTCAATTGTTGGACATAACAACATTGAATTCATTTGGTCCCAAACTTTAGGAATGTTCACCAAACATGAACTTTGAGTAAATTAATTAATTAATCAAGGAAAAACACCTTACGAAGGAACAAGAAACGAAAAAAGAAAGGACCAAAAACTAGAAGAAAAACATGTATTTTTTATTGGTCTCTAAGACAAAATTTTAGTTGCAAGCGACATTTGCGACTAAAATCTCCTTAGTCATTTTGGATAAGTTACATGTGATATTAATCGTAAATGACAAAAGGTATTGGATGAAGGAGAAATTCAACAAATACATGGGGTCAAACCTTTCGATTTGCTTATCCCATCTGAACAAAATTCTTAATGTGAAATTGGATGACCACACTTTTTGTTTATATAACGTTCAAAATAAGAATGGAGAATAAACAATATGTGATAAGTTTTGAACTTGTAAGTTTTTCACAAAGTAAGTTATAATTTCAAAACTTTCTTCATGCCATTTTCTTTTAGTTTTTAGATTTATAAACAATTCAAATACATGGTTCATTAGATAATTAAATAATCAGTTATTTAATAATGATAAAATTTACATATATTTAAATTATAAACTATACACTATAAATATTAAATATTCATTATCAATTAATTAAATAACTAATAACTTCTCAATATTTAACAATTTAAATATCTAGTTATTCACAAGTTGTTAATACATAATTCATAGATAATTAAATAACTAAAATATTTGAGATTATTTTATTACTTTTAAAAATCTGGTCGAGTTATAAATACTATTATTAATGTAAAAATAATTTAATTACTATAATTAAAAACCAATTGTTTTAAATATTTATTCTCAAATTATAAATAATGAACTAACAATTGCTATTAGAAAGTAAATTCTTACATGAATTTTTAAAAATAATAATACTAAAATAATAATATTAATTATGATACCATTACATTTATTGTTGTAAAACTTGTATAGGTCAAGTAATTTTTTTTTCCATTGCTAATTATTAACTATAAATACAATAATTTGCTAAACATAACATTAATTTTTATCATTACTGTAAAATTATTAGAAAATTATTTATCATATATAAATAATTACATACTAAAAAACTGTACAATAATTCCTGAAATTAAAATAATTACAATAATTATTTTAACTACATTAAAAAATTTCGAAAATTTTGATTCAGATTTAAACTTATAAATTAAAGATTATGAATTATTATGTTCTATTAGAAAATAATTATACACATACTAATTAATTTTTATCTAAAGTAATTACAATGATTTTAAAGTAATGTAATGTTAATTACAGTAATTAATTTCTTTTAATGTAAGAATATAAATTATATAATATAAAAATCTATGTTATAACAATAATTATTTAGCATAACTTCTAAATTAATAAAAGTAATCATTTATAGTTATTTATATAAAAGTGATTTATTCTGCATAACACTAGTAGAAAAAACCTTTAAAACTCAATCAATAATTTTTTGAATTAAAATATAAATTTCAGATTCCAAAATAATAATTCAGAATTCAAGTATAAATTTCTAGATCAAATAATTTTTTTGAAATTAAATAACAAATTTCAGGATTGAAATGTCAATTTTCAGATTCAAATAACAATATTCAAAATTGAAAAGTTCATTTTTAGACTGAATTAAGAATTTTGAAAATCCATAATACTTTGCAGTGCAAATTTCAACTTTCAAGTCAAATAATTTCTTAAAATTTAAATTAAAAAAAATCATAATTGAAATATCAAAAATCATATGCAAAATCAAATTGTCAAGTTTTAGACTCATTTATATTTTTTGAATTGAAATACTAGTTTTGAGATTTGAAAATAATAATTTAAAATTAAAATATCAATTTTTAGATCAAAGAAGTTTTTTGAATTTAAATTAAAAATTTCAGAATTAAAATGTCAAATTCAAATAACAATATTCAAAAATTGAAATGTCCATTTTTAGATTCAATTAATAATTTCCAGACTTGGAGTATTATTTTTGAGAATCCCAAATAATAAATTGGAATTGAAATTTGAAGGTTCAAATCAAATGATTATTTAAAATTTAAATGAAAAATTTGCAGGGTTGAAACATAAATTTTCATTTTGAAACAAAAGTTTACAAATTAGAAAGTTCATTTTTATAATCAAATTAATAAATTTTTGAGTTTAAATACTAATTTTTGGATTTAAAAATAATGATTTAGAATTTAAATAAGCTTTTTGAATTTAAATAGAAAATCTCATATTGAAGTAAAAAAAATCAAATTGAAATAATGGTTTAAAGAATTGAAATAATAATTTTAAAATTCAAATGTCAAATTTCAAACTCAAATAATTGTTTTGAACAATTATAATAAAATTTTAAAAAATTGAATTATAAATTTTCAGATAATAAATGTAATTTTAATACATATATAAAAATACACTTCTATGTCACCATATAATACCTTTAGGATGTGATTAATTTGGTGGCTATTGCGATTAATGGGACATATCAACCTATTAATGGATGAAAATAGATCTAAAATCCATCCAAGCAATAGGATGAAAATTTCAATAGTTGCATCATAGTTGTGAAAATGACCAAAATAGTTGAAATTTGGTCTTGTAATTACAAATATTTCCAATGGGTTTGAAACGACTATAAGTTGCATGTAGTTGTAAATGGAACAATTACATTTTGGCTGATTTTTATTAGTCGAGTGTCACGTCCTTAATTTTGGGCTCGTGACCAAGGCGAGAACATGAAAAGGTGCAAGTTGGGAGTGCAACTCAAGAGTCACATTCACACTCTCAAAAGTGTGGGATAATGTGAAGGATTGAACCCACACACTCCCAAGTGGACTCCCATTTTGGGAGTTGGATTCCCAATGGACTTTTGAATCTTTAGAGATCGATTTGAGGGGTCAAAATTCATTGGATTGCGGATTTCCTTATACCATTGGAAAACTTTTAAGACATAATTGTCTAAAAAAATATTGCATTATCCATTTGAGTACTTACAATACAAGTTATGGTTGAAAGTAGGCTCAGGAATCAAAGTGTCAATTTGATTCCTGATCATTAAAATGTCAAGAATCACTTTGATTTACGTGTGTAGGAGGTGTGCCACATATGATTGGAAAACTCTGGACAAGGGTTATAACTTTACTTGAAACTTTGCCTCAATTAGAGGTTTGCACAACAAATTATGGGCATCCAAAGTGGTGGAAATCCAAATTTTGGGAATTACAGGACCTTGAGAAAAACACCATTTTGGTGTAGCCCCTAAGGTGAATCATAGAGAATACTATAAGAAGGAAGGTGGTGGCTTCCCCTAAGTTCGAGCCATGATGAATCTTATGAATTAATGTATGGTCGTGGTTTATTCATGGACCAAAAGTGCACAAAAGTGCTCCAACTATGCACTAATTAACTTGTTGTTTGGTTTGTGCATATTGATATGAATAATCGACCTACTTGTCACTATTTGTAGTCTTCATCTTGAAGCTCCAACACGCCCTTTTTACCTTGAAAATGTTACGAATGAAAGAACATACCCCAATTCTTTCTTCTTCTATTGTTTTCATTTTGGGATTCACATTTGAGTTTTTCAAGGTCTTTGGGGGTGTGTCATTGAAGTCCAAACAAAAGATCACACCCGAAAACATAGAACACACAATGGGGAGCCCTATGTGAAGAAATTTTAAAAAAACCTATGAACTAAACCCATCACAAGTAGCATGAAGAAAGTCATGCAAGGAAGTGGGTGAAAAACTTGGAAGGACACCAAGCTTAGAAGAGGCCTCTCTTATGGCCATAATTGCATGTTACAAAATAATGATGGTTTGAACTTTCTAAAGAACCACTAACACCTTTTGTCTATAAAATGAATGTAAAATCAATAAAAAGAGACCTCCAAAACCTTTCACTAACCATGCCATGTTGGCACCTTGAGGAACATTATTACAAAAACAAGTTATTTTGACAAGAGAATCTAATAAAAAAATACCTCGTTTAGACAAGTGTAAAAAAAACCATCGTGTCAATTTGGACAAGTCGATTTGGACTAATCTTATGTGGCCGGGGTGGTTTTTTTTAATTAATAGACTATTATATTATTTGATAGGTCATTCTGATTGGTTATTTTGATTATTGGACAGTGGACCATTTGACTAATCAAATTTCCACCCAACTTTTTTTTAGATTATTAACCCAATTTATTTTTTAAATGTAGGTAAGTAGGTTGTATATAGGTTTAGGTAGGTCGTAAAAACAAGTAGGTAGGTGGTAGCATAGCTTAACCTACATAACCTAGCCTATTTATTCTAACCTTTTAAGTATTTATATAGGTTTAAAATATTAGGAATTGAACCCCTCACCTTCCCAATCATAAATTGAGTCCTTACCAATGGATTACACTATTCAAAGTTGACAAAACTTCTTAAGTTTTTTATTTCACTTGTTTATTTCACATAATTAGTTATGTAAGTAAGTAAAAAAGTTAGGTAACTAGTAGGTAGGTTGCATGATGTTTAGTAGGTAAAAGGGTAGGTATGTAGGTAGATTGTAGTCCATGGGAGATAGGTAGGGAGGTAGCTGGGTGGGTAGGTAGGTCAGGGTTTTGGATTGTAGGTGGGAAATATAAAGTAGTTAGGTAGGTATGTATGATGGTGGGTGAGAAGTAGGAGGTAGGTAAGGATGTAAGATGGTAACTGGGAAGTAGGAGGTAGGTAGGTAGGGTTGTATGATGGTAGGTGGGAAGTAAGAAGTAGGTAGGTAGGGTTTTATGATGGTAGGTGGGAAGTAAGAGGTAGGTAGGTAAGGTTTTAAAATGGTAGTTTAAAAGTAAGAGGTAGGTAAGTAGGTAGGTAGATAATAAATAGGTAGGTAATGATGTAAGATGGTAGGTGGGAAGCAGGAGGTAGGTAGGTACATAAGTAAGTAGGTTGGTGGGTAAGGATGTAGGATGGTAGGTAGGTAGGTAAGTAGGTTTATAAGATGGTAGGTGGGTAGGTATGTAAATAAGTAAGCAAGTTGGTATGTAAGTAAGCCTAACTTAGTTAGTAGCGATTTTGACCAATTAGGTAGCATAGGATGTACCATTTGACGAGAACACCATTGTCCATCGTAGCTAAAAATTTCATTGTACTTTATCCAACTTGACTAGATGTCCCAATTGACTAAAAACCATTGGTCATTTTGATTTCATTTTTTGGTCCAACTTGGACTAGATGTTTAATTTGACATATAGTCAAATAAATCATTTTAGTCTAGTTTATTAGTAAAAAATACATATGTCATTCAGGCCTTAGGCTTATAGTCAAAATGTACATGTCTACTAGTAAAAAAAGACTTGTTAATCAACTTGGACCTCTTGAAACACCATGAATAATGGAAGGAAGTCATTTTCATGTTGGTGTAAACATCCAAATATCTCTATTGATAGAAAGATGAAATCATCTTCAAGGTGTTGGTCATGATATGACACAACTAGGGTTGGGTGGGTATCACAAATTTATGATAATTGTTGGGTTCGGTTTTCACAAAGTAATTTACAAAAGGGTTTGATTCTCCCCAAATGTTTTTTCTATGCTAGGCAAGGGTATCAACATTTAAATAAATAAATAAATTGGTTCTCACAAAGTCAATTTTCAAAAATTTGAAAACAATTGGTTATCCTTTGCTGATTTTCACAAATTAGGTGTTACTTTATATTTTTAAATTAAAAATTTTTAAAAAGTTTTAAAAATTCTTGATTTGAATTTTTTTTAATGAAAATTCTATTTTTTTGAAAAAAATCAAATTCAAAGGACCTTTGGTTCAAGGTTTTTGAAATATTTCTAAAATAAATCATCATTTTAAAATAAACTTTCCAAACATCAATTGCCATTTAACTTGGCCTACCATTAATAAGTACCTACCACCATATATTAACCCTCCCTTGGATCTCCCATCTCCTAAGGGAAATTAGACATGACAAGCAAATTTTGATGTGGGTTTGGTGATGAATGTGTCCTTTCTTTAGCCCTAATTAAATTAGGCTAACTTAAACATTGTACCTCCAAAGTTCAAACATGGGTCCATGAATGATCAACAAGATCTAATAAGTAAAACATTGTTCCATTCTACATAGAAACATAATTGAGTTTGATGCTCATAACTTCTTTCTCATTGCTTGTATTAATTTTTGATGGTGGTCAAACTTTGAAACCCTGACCCAAGTAAGGGGTTAAACCTTACTAGATTTTTAGATTAAAAAAAAAAAAAAAAAAAATTGGTTCTCACATCTGATTTTTAGTAAAGGTACATTCATGGTGATACCTTGAAGGGATTAGATTGGGATGCTTAAGTGATACTCAGGTGATGCCCAGGGGCATTTGTGATACCCATCCAATATTGGACACAACTTTTGCTTGAATTACAATCATCGCATCCATTCCCCAAGAAAAGTGGCTTGCAAAATAAAATTTACAAGAGTCAAATTAACAATGATTACATTGCCAAAGTGTGAATACCATCTATTATAAGCACAATATCCATTCATCATTGCGATGACTAAAGAAATAGCATTGTGAAAACATGAGTTTGTTTGTGTAAAACATGGAACCCAACATCCTTAGCAATGGAAGCAAAAAACCATGAACTTCATCATGTGTGGGAGTGTGCATAATGAAGTATGTGTATCCATGTTGAATTTATGGGCTAGCTGCATATGCATCAAGAAAGATCACGAACTATAGGATGGGGGAGGCCCAATTTGGTGTGTAATGCTAAAGAAAAAATTGTAGGCCATATTAAAAAATGGGTGGGTAGAAAGTTAAACACTTGAACTTAAACTTGCACATGATCTTAGTTGAATGTGATGACAATTTGAAAACAACTCTAAGATGATGTTGGAAAATGAATACTCATGCATACTTTTTGAGATGTTATCTTGAAGATGATATGTTCCTCTTTTTGACAATCGCTCAAATGGAAGGATGGAAGTTTAAGTAATTGGAGGTAAAAGGTCACAAACCCACCTAAGGTGAACTTGGAATGGAAATGGATCTAAATTATTAGCCCCTATAGCCTTTAATAAAAATGGGCAGCCATCTTCCAAAAATCTCAATGTGATGATTGGGGCAACAAGCCTTTAGTTCCCCAAGTACGCTATTGGGGTGGTAACATTTGTATAAATGGGAAAAAAAGTTTGTTGAGGAACTAAGGGAACCTTTAGAAATTCCAAAAAACCTATAGCATGTAACTCTTGGAATATAACCCTACAAGAAATAATGTTGAAGGCATTTGACATTTGTAATATTTATTTGTAACACTACTTAATCAAGGCGGACATCTAAAGTTGTTTGGATACCATGCACCACTGCCTCATAACTTTTTTGATTGTGACCCCAAATTGGTGGTGACACACCCCCAAACACTTTGAAAGACTCAAATGCGAATTCGAAGGTGAAAACAATGGAAAAAGAAAGAGTTGAATTATGTTCCTTAGTTTGCAACATTTTGGGGGTAAAAGGGGTGTGTTATAGTTCCAAAATGGAGACTAAGACGAGTGACAAGCAAGTCAACTATTCACACGAACTTGCACAAATCAAATAACAAGTTGGTTAGTGCATAGTTGGAACATTTTTAGTACACAAACAAGTCATGGGCATACACGGACTCACAAGACTCACCATGGCTCGGACTTGAGGGAAGCCACCATCTTCCCCTTATAATATTCTTTGTGATTAGCCATGGGGGCTGTACCCAAATGTCATTTTGTCTTGGAAGTTGGAGTTTCGAAATTCCCAAAATTGGGATTCCAAAAACTTTGGAGGCTTGTAATTTCTTGTGCAAATCTTCGATTGAGGTGAGGTTTAAAAAAAAGTTGTATCCTTTTTCGAGAGCTTTTTAACAATATATTGCACATTACTTGCATGCACATAATTCAAGGCGATTCTTGACTTTTAGTGGTTGGAAGTCAAATTGACATTTTGATTCCTAGCCTTTCTTTTGGTTATAACTTGTGTTATAAGTAATCAAATGGGTCATGCAAGCCCATTTTAGACATCTATGTTTCAAGAGCTTTTCAACGATATAATGAACTTTTTAATTTAATGAGTTTTGGCCCTTGAAATCCTTGTCTAAAAATTTGAGAATCCATAGGGATTCCAACTCTCAAAGTGGGAGTTCATTTGGGAGTGTGTGGGTTCATTCTTTCACACTTTTTCACACTCTCAGGAGTGCAAATGTGATTCTTGGGTTACACTCTTGGGTTGCACCTTTCCATGGTTTTGCTTTGGTTGCACATGCAAAGTTAAGGTCGTGACACCAATGCCAAAGTCATGACAAATGGGGGGACAAGTGGGTTAAAAATGTATCACGAAACTAAACGCAAAAGGTCATGTTCACCAACCAATAAAAAATCTTGCCTATTTCTTTTGGCTGAATGCCAATAGAAAGTTTGGTTAAAGTCAACAACCTTGTAGCACCAAGGGCCATGGTTATATTGCCAAAAATATGCCTCATAGTGACATTAGAGCAAACCATGAATAATTGGGAAAAGTCGCTAATTGAATCTTTTGGGTCAAATAAATCTCAAAGGTGTTCAAATACCATGCTTAAATTTTTAACCATGTCCACCAATTAAGAAGCAAGTCAAATGGATGAATGCAAACCTAAACATGTTTAAAGAAAAATCCAAATTTACTTTTGGTTGAAATTCCATCAAAGAATTTAAGCACATGGCAAGGATGAATTTGGAGGATGAAGGGCCACAAAGAAGTAATGTTCTTTGAAAAAACTGAAACTAGGAATAGGGGGGCAAGGGCCTTTGTAGCATGAACATATTCCTTGTTGGCCCTAGGGTTGAAATCTAATGAAAATGATGGGGTTTCGATTCGGAAAAGAGGGATGGGACCTATAGATGAAGAGTATCATCTAAACAAGGGGGGGGGGTGGGGGGAGGGTGAAGGTAAAATAGTTGTTAAAGCCTATGTGAGCAACAAATGTTCCGCCTAAAAAGCTCTTCCTAATTGCTAAATAGAAATTTTTGTAATCAAATCCTAATCTCCCTATGCTTAGCTTTCCCCTTTGAGCAAGCAAGTGAAG
>Ga0209208_10008670_pt1 | contig 13518 bp, 11 predicted proteins | sample S1TSphfallax_3_FD_187694 | JGI IMG/M metagenome (GOLD analysis project Ga0209208, IMG submission 187694) | Host-associated microbial communities from peat moss isolated from Minnesota, USA - S1T2_Fd - Sphagnum fallax MG (SPAdes) (version 2) | ecosystem: Host-associated > Plants > Peat moss >...
TAAATTGGGATGGGGTGTTGAAGTTTGATGGCAATCCAGACGATGACCATGCAACGCATTTTTGAGGTTGGATAAAAATACCTATCACACAAAGTTTGGTTCTAAAATGTTTATAGGTAGATGATATGATTGAAAGGTGACCTATGATGTGAATGCCATCTACAATGGATGAAAATAAATAAGAGGGGAAATGATTAATTATAGAATATAAAGCCCTAAAATGGGTTAAAGCAAATAATGCGCCCCCAAAGCATCACCTTGAATCCCTATCATGGACACCACCATCACCCATTGTTTACATCATCACTTGTACTAACATAGTCGTTTGCACCAACATAATTGCCTACATCATCACTTAAATCATTGCTTGTACTAACATAATCATTTGCATCATCGTTTACACCAGCATAATCACTTGCATCATTGCTTGTACTAGCATAATCATTTGCATCATCGTTTACACCAGCATAATCACTTGCATCATTGCTTGTACTAGCATAATCATTTGCATCATCGTTTACACCAGCATAATCAATTGCATCACTACTTGCATCAGCATTAACTATTAGTTAACTCTTAATTCATTATTAATATGGAAGTTTCTTTAGTTGTTGCACATATGGAAGCCTCTATGGAAACTTCCTTAAGCTAAATCCCCAATGGGGTATAAATAAGGGTAAGATCTCCCATTACCTTCAATCCATTCAACACCAGTTTTGGGTACATTTTCTTATCTTAACCTTTGTTTTCACGTCATTAGAATAAAGTTTCATTTGAATCATCTTTTAACATATATCATGTTTTTGCCTTTTGTTTTTATGTTTCCAATCTTAAATTAAACTTAGGCTTGCATTTCTTGTAATTTATTTTCCTTACTATATCCTTGGTTTAGTTCCTATTCTTATAATTTTCCATGCTCATGACAATCCCCATGCTAAATGGGATGATTGTGACATCACCTTCACAATTATGATGACTGTAAAACGAAGGAGACTTGAATGTATAAAATACACGAACAAAGAGGATGAATTATATGATCCCCCACATGCTGCACGAAGTTCTTGAAATATGACCCTTCTTGACACTAAATTGAAGGTGTTTGCCATGTCCAGTTGAAGAACAACCCAATTGGGGTGAAGGTTTAGGGTGCACTTGATGCCGTGAATTATTGCTTCACAACCACCTTTAATTGCAACTCCAAATTGGTTTGGGGAAAAAAATATTATAAAAGCTTCATGAAATTAAAAATATAAAGCACGTTTTATGAGTTGATATAATGTTTCCCCCACTCTAATGAAACAAACTCCACACAAAGGCTTAGTCATGGTTAAGAGGCAGGCCGTTCCAAAAACACATGCAATTTAGGGTAGAATGTGACCTCGTGCAATATGAAAACAAAGTTGGAACAATTGGGGAATCCATTTACTAAATCTTCAGGATGAAAGCAATCTCGAAAGTGTTCAACAACCATCCCATAAGGACCACTTGCCGATAAATGTGACATGTATTAGAATGCCAACTTGAAGGAATTAGAAGAAAGCTCTAGGTCCTAGTCTGGTTCATTTTTTTGAAGAAAAGTGGGAAGTAACCATCTGATTTGGGGTGTGGTGCGATGAGAACTAAAGTGGTGTTAGAGGAGGTGGGTGGGAGAAAAAATGGTGCCAAAACATGAACTACTCAAAAGTATTCCCTTACACGACCAAGGGCTAAACTATGGAATAAACATTTGTGAGTTAGAGGATCATGTTGGGGAAAAGGTATTGATTGGTTGACAAAACTTAGGCCCGCAAAAAAAACTCCTTTTATAAGTTTTCCTAATCACCTACTAGAAAGCATTTGAATGAAATCCACGTTTCCCTATGCCCTATTGCTTCATCATAAGGGGGTAAAGTGAAACACCATTGGGATAACAGTAAGAACAAGTGCCAAGTTGCCACATTGTATGGGTCCTGCATTAGCTTATCCAATGGAAAATAAAATGTCACTTGTACATCATAGTATAGAACAATGGGGATGTAGTTATACAAACAAGGAGGACAAAGGCCTAATTGAAAGGACCCAAGGACATATAATGTTGAAACCTAGTCCAAGCTTATGTAGGTGGAATGGGAATAAGGGAAGGTATTAGGCTAGGATGATCACAAAGGTTTGGATTGGATGAATTAAATGTTTGACAGGAATGTTAATGACAAATTGACCTTCGACTAGTAAATTGGCACCCACAAGTGGGGCACAAGAGTTTAAGTGAAGGTTGAAAGTGTATTAAAAAAATGGGGGTAGGTTGAGGGGTATGATCATGGCCAACTATAGGGACCAATAGAGTGAGAGGGGGAAAATGTCTTAATTGTGCATGATGAAAGGGGTTTGAAAAAGTGTAAGATTGTGACCCCACATTCGCATGAAAGTTTGGGGACTAGTAGGGGGCACTAGTAGGTGGTGTATGATTTGTTAGAATTAGAAGGGTAACTAATGGGTGGTTTATGGTTTGCATGGGGCATGAGATGGAGGATAAGTCCATGGTGGCACATGATGAGGCGAATGGGCAATGCAAATTATGAAGTTTGATGAAACATGATGAGTTGGTGGACATGGGATGGTCAGTGACCATGAGGTAGGAGATCTATTATGAACAAGGGCCCCACTTTCTAAAAATTGCCTACCACTACAAGTCAATTAAATTTATAAAACTAATCGCGTAATACTGAACAAAACAAAAAAGTAAATGTAAGAAACTTTCAAGGGAGTCTTTTGCTAGGGCATTATGCTAATGCCAAACCCTAACTTTGTTATAGGCCTATGTGTCATGACCACTAAGCTACTGGATTTAATAACACCTAAACACTTTAATACCAAAATATTATATTATGACCTATTTGTGCAATTGTAGATAGGTCCCATGTTTTAAAAATTGTCTATTTCAACACAATAATTTTAAACCTATAAAGCTAACCGCATAAGATTGGATAGATCAAATGGGAAATAAGATAATGAAATATTATAAACAAACAAGTTTTATTTCAAAATATAATTGAACTTTAATTTTGCCATAACCTTTGACATCATCACCTTACTCTACTAGGTTTGACACAACCAATATTTTTTTTAAAAAATTATTGTGGAAGAATTAAGGGTCCAAAAACTTCTAATTTTTTATTCTTTGGACTACCCAACTAATGTAACACCCAACTTCAATAACAGAAAAACACCTTAAATTTAATCTTTTGTTCCAAAAAAAAAAATCTTAAAAAATGTATTATTGGTGAATGACTAGCCATTAAGTATTGACACATTCACACTTACAATGCATTTTTTTATATATACATATTTATATATTTCTCTTTTGCCTTTGCTATTTAAAAAACCAAGATTACGGTGAAGTCTCTCTTTGTGTAATAGAAGCTCTCTCTTGTGCTTAATTTGAATATAAGAACTAGATTCTTGGTGATAAAAAAATTTCTCAATGTGACGAAATCATAAAAAAAAGGACCCACCACAAAACAAAACTCGGACAAAAGAAAATCATAAATACACAAAACATATCTTCCTTTGGCCTCTTTACCTTTGTTGTTTAGTTGTTTGTTGATGTTGGTGTTGCCGTTGTCACTATCCTCCTCCTCTATTCCAGAAAGTGGTTACTCACATATGTCCCACCTTGATGAGAAAATTTTAAAAATTTAAGGGACCTAAACCCTCACTAGCATTGGTTCTTCTTTTCCTTTTTGGTTTTTTTTTTCTTTTCCTTTCTAGTTTTTCTTTCTAGGGAAGGAGGTGGATGTGGGTTTCAATGTGATTGAGTTTGTTGGGTGCTTTCCCAACAAACCCATATGAATTTAAAAAAAACCTTAGATGAAAACCCTAGCTCCCTGCAAGACAATCCAAGCTGACCTAATCATTGAAATGACATTGCCATCAACTCAAGATCCAAACCAAAAGTGTTTCTTACTTATTAGTGTGTGAAGATCAAAGGAAATCAAGTAGTGTGGTTAGGGCTATCAAATGGGCTATGTCCCATGGCATCAACAGAAGCAACATGAGTAATCTGAATAAGATCTCATTGATTATTGCGATGGTGTTGTTGGTAATGGCGATGGTGACAAGGAGGGACAACATATTGTGGCAATTACTACGTGTGCACATTCCCACCACCCTATTGATTCTCATGCCCTCCTCCTCCCCCTACTGCTCCTCCTCCTCTTACCAATCCTCTTCCAACAAAAATATGAACCAAATCCTTTGTTTGGGAAGATGTTAAACACTCCCCACCCCTAGCCCCCCTTACCTCATGCTGCAAACAAAAGGCCACAATCTATTCAAGAATGCCAATTCTGAAAATTCCAATAATTTTTAATTGTATACATCATATGCAACTAAAAATCAATTTGTTGTTTTGAAGAAGTCACATGCATTTGTAGTTGTAAATGACAAATGAAATCAAAGTCAAAATATAAATGTTCATCCATATGCCAATCATATGATCTATGCAACTAACATGTGATAAACATGCAATTATAGATTTCATTAGTGAATAAACAATTCACATCATATCTAGTCCATCCATCCAAAGCTATCACATGTTGTGTGCAAAGATGAGTGACATCTTAAATTTTAATATTCACGAAAATTAATTTGTGTTGTCTTTTTCAACAACCCCAATGGTGCCATGTGTCCTAAGGTTAAAAGGTTTTTGCTAACTAAAAACCAACCAAAAGTAAATTAAATTCATCTATTTCAATGACCCATATTCTACCATGTGGTAGATTCAAATGTCATATATCAATTTTTGATGTTTTAAATTTTCTTTAGAAAAATTTGGGCATTGTTTTTTAACAAAACCAATTTTGCCATGTGGCCTTTTCACATGGCCTTTCGATTTATAAAATTAAAACTCGTTTTAATAAATTTGGGCCATTTTTTTCTTCAACTTCATGTTTGCCACATGTCATTATAAAGGTTGAATGTCAATTTTTTATTTTTTATTTGGTGGAAATAAATTTGGGCTATCTTTTCAATGACCTTTATGTTGCCATTTGTCATGTTCAAAAGTGATCAACAAAATCTTAAATTGGCATCTCGATCAAATTGAAGTATTAAAGTTTGCATGGGATAAGCAAAAATCACCATACCAACATGAATATATTCAATAAAATTGTGAAAGAAAACCAATAGTTTTTTATCAATAAAATTAGTGTTTGGGGTTAGGGTTAAAGTGTTGATCAATTTGGGTTTAAATGGGATGAACAAGGACTACTAAACTAACACCTTAACAATTATGTAAATTCATGGTCAAAAACATCATATGACTTGGACCATAATTCATCAACAAAATCCACATTTGTGGTCTTCAATGAAACTAAAGTATTAAGGTTTGGATGGGATGAATAAAAAATTGAACTAAACCAACATGAAAACAATCATTAAAATTATTGAAGAGAAACACCAACTGTAATTTTCGATCAAATTTGATCAACAAATTTTGCATGGGGATTTGGGTTAAAATGTTGATCTATTTGGGTTTAGATGGGATGAACAATGACTATTAGACCAACACCTCAACAATGATGTAAAGTGATGGTGAGAACCAACATATGTTTTAGATTGGAACTAATCAACAAAAATTTACATTTGTGGTTTCAATGAAACTAGCATAAAGGTTTGGATGGGATGAGCACAAATTGGACCAAACCAACATGAAGACAATCATCAAAAATTTGTTTACTCGGCAACAAGATGAAATCATCATTAGAAGCGTTAAAATGGGTGGTTACAAAATTGGAATAATCCTAGAATCAATATACAATTTGAATGAAATGGTCATTTTTATTAATAATAATCAAATCAAGCTCACATGTTAAAGCACATAGCAAGGTACATTGACATTTCCAAAAATCTAAAAACAAAAGATACAACCTTGTTCCAAATGCAAATGTTGGGAATTTTTCATGTGCCATAATTATCGAAACCCTAAACCCACCTTAAACCTTCTACTATTCACTTTCCAAAACCTCATTTCCATCCACCAAGAAAAATTGATCATCAAACATGGCCAAAATCCTTCCAAACATCACATTTAAAACTCTATGCAATTTTTAAAAGAAGATTTATGGAGGCCTTTTCATGATATCAGTTTTTAGTAATTGAAATTGTTGGTTTTGACAATTTCGAGTGTATTCCATGTTCTTGTGTTCCCCACAACAATAGAATATTCCTTGTTTACTTGGCAAATGCACCAAAACATGAAGGGATCCATTAATGGCAAGTGTGGAAAAATGTGTTCAATCACCACAAAATTTGGGGGAGGCAACAAAAAAACATTAGATGGATATGAGATTTCGGTTTGGAGACTACAATTTGAAAATTGAAGGTGTAAGTTATCAAGATTCAAAAGATTGGGACTATGGGCTTGGCTTTATTTCAAGTCACTTTAAGAATTGTGCTAAAAATTGACCAGTCACCAATTGTACTAGCTCACACACTTTGTGGCAAAGAATGGAAAGAGAGCACATTGAAAGCAAGGACTCCCACAATGTGAGGTCATGGCATCAACAATCCCCAAAAAAATCCTCATGTTCCCACATTAATTGCATAAGCACCATCAATGTTATTTTGTTTTGAAAAGAAGAACCTAGGTAAATTTTGTAAACATTCACCTACCTAAAACCTCACCATATTGTGATGGTTTTGGTCCTAGAGGCCTTTTATGTTTCTTTTCTAAATGTGAATTGGTTGCCCTTTCCTCCCCAAACAAAAATTCCAAGCTTTGGCACAATTGATGCAAATCTCCAAGCTTTAATGCAACTATGATGGCTCCTCCTACCTCCTCTCCAAATGCGAAGTGGGTGTTGTCTGCATCTCCATCTCCCCTCTAAACTTGAAACCTCCAAATTTGAAATGGGATTTGTTTTCATCCAAAGCTTTTGTTATTGCTATCTCCTTTCTAAATGCAAAGCTTGCATTGTCTTTGTCTCCTCACTTAATGCACACCTAGGGTGTTATGTTTGTCTCTGTTTCGTTTCCAAACACAAAGGCTAAGAATGCCTTTGCTACTCCTCTACACACTATCTTGGTCCTTGACCTAAAACCATTACACTCAAATGTTTGTAACTCTTTTGCCTCCCTTAACTTTTGTCATTTAAATCATCTATAAATGCAAGGAACCTAGGCTTCTTATGGTAGAAGCACAAGTCAAAACTCTCACAAGCTCACATGAACTGCTTAGAAAAAGAGCTTGCACACCATCCTTGCACAGGAGAAGTTTTCACACAATGGGTCTTCATGTGGCACAAAACACAAGATCCAAGAAGAAACAAGTGTCATCTTGGGTTTAAGAGGAAAATTGTGTTTCATCCTGCATTATTTTCTTTTCTTGTGGTCTGATCTTGACTTTTCTATTACATTGCCAGTTTCGCCCAAACCCAAGGTTCCCATCCTATGTTTTACCTACTTTACGCATGACTTTAGTATGTGCACAAATTGTGATTGTTTGCAAGTGATAGAAACAAGAACTTTAGAAGATTTGATGCTGACCAAACTGTATACCATACATGATACTGACTCCACCATCTAATCATTCCATCGAACTGATTGGGACTCCAATCTCCTAAAATGTTGTGGTAGATAAAACACACTGACACCATCTCTTTTGGTATAAAAAGCACAGTGGGCCCTACAATTTTCCCTTCTTTGGAATTTGTTGAGAATTCTTATCCACACACTTGGCCCCACACTTCAACATGCATCTTATGACATTAACCACTACATTCCTAGGGGCCAACAACATTATGTTTAAAAATAACATTCCCAAAGCTCTTTTGAAATGTATTTCCGAAGAGAATTTGTAAAGCATCATATATGATTAACATCCAAATGGTTGAAAATCAGAAAAAATAATTTTCAGTGTACAAGAATGAATTCAAAAGATTATTTGACCTAAAATCAGGAGTGACCCATTTAGGGTTGCATAGGCATTTAGGGGTTAAAAGAATTACAAATGTGTTGCTTCCATTGCCTGTTGATCCCACTGAAGTGAACAAAAAATGTTAATATTAGATATTCAGAACTTTCCACATTCTACATACGTATGCCTAAGAAAACAATCAAGAGAATTGCATTTGAGAAAGAATCTGTAAAAGGAAAGTGCTCTTTCCAGCACCAGGGTTCGCCTCCCCACAAGAATCGGAGATCCTAGAACCATATTTCGAGCAAAACAAATCTCACATGAATAGGATACAATGGTAAGCTTTACTGTTCACCTTGCTGTAATCAAGCATTCACAATTCCCAAAACATGTTTACAGCAAAGTCAAAAATAAAGCTTACTATTGTGAATGCTATAAATAGGTGTTGAAAGCAGAGAACAAAACACTTACAATAACAAAAACACAGCACTTTCTGACAGTATAACTTTCAGCTTAGAATGACAACAACCTTGACAAGACCTCCTCCCAAAACCCTAAAAATTCCCACCATGTCTTTCCTGGCTTGTTTCCAACAATATGCAAGACATTATCACTATATCTTGTCATTTAGTTGTGGCAGAATTTCTTAACCAGAAAAACCTAAGGGATACTCTTTTGTTCCACATGAGTCAATCTCCACCAATTACAGCATCTTCACACAAAGAGGTCAGCAGGAAAGCTTGTCTGTTCATGAAGCACCCAAAACTTTGTACTACTCAAACTGTTGCGGTTCACTCCACTCATGACAATTAGACAGAGGACAATTTGATTGTGGTGCTCTAGCATTTGATGCCTCCCCTCATTCATGCAGTGGAGCTATGTCCGTAGTGAGTGTGTTTCACTGTACAGACAATTGGCAATGGCTACTACTGCCAGATTATTTGATTCAAGAGAGGCTATCTAGCATTTACCAGGATGTGCTGATACTGTTGGTCTCTCCCCCAGTGTCTCTTTCTGCAGCAAATGAAACAATATTGAATCACAATCAAAAGAATTTGTAAGAAATAAGAACATAAACTTTCAAAGTAGTAAAACAAGAGGTCTCTTCACAATAGATTGCAACAGCAAGAAAGAAAGTAAAAGAGAGCTCAATATTTGCACAAAACTTGTGTATCAAAGTTTAGAGAAGAGTTTATAACAGGTTTGCATTAGGTGAAACCATACTGTCCTACTTCAACTAGAGTCCCATCATAAAACAACCCATGCAAGACTATCAGATTCTCATAAGGGAGTGTGATTTCAGAATCAATATCACAGATTGGTGTTGCAAAAGAATAGTTGAAGCTCACAAAAGCCAATTGATCACACAGTTGGCAACTCCCATCAATGGAAGAAAACCTGCATATCACCAAGCAAACACATCAACAACAACAAAGAACCAATGTGAGCAGGGGAAAAAAAATGAAAACCAAAGAAAACATAGAAAGAGACCAAAGAAAAGTTCAATATGCAAAGCACAAAAAGTACTGTCACACCTATTTTCTGCATGCACAAGACATCTTCCTTGTGATGTTCCTTCAAGCAAAGGAAGCAAGAAAGCACAGATATTTCTTCTTATGATTTTTTCCAAGCATCATCAGTAGTCTCCTTGAAGACCCTCCATAATAGAGATAGAACATTATGTGAATGGCATACAGCAAGCAGGTGCTGGAAACTAGAGCCTTAAGAGGACTGCCTGCACAGTAGTGGTTTTGGAAAGGGCACACTTTCTTCACCTATGGACATACCAAGCTGCAATCTGCATGGCAGTGCAACACTCAGAACTAAAATTTTGGAAGACCAAAGATGATGCATGATGCTCTCTGTCAAGCTTCATTTATTGATGAGCAAGGAGAACAAAAGGGAGGACAAAGTAACAACACCAGTAGTGTTTGAGGCTTTTGGAAATTTTGCAAAGCCAAACTTATTAGAACAGCAGCAAACGAAGGTCCAGCTAACTCTTTGAAATCTTGTTGAACTTTATTGTAGAAATTTTTTTGAGTACCTCCAGAGATTCTATCAATAGTATGAAACTCACCAGAAAGATGCTGATGCTGATGATGATTCACATCAGGTTCACATCTCCATTTTTCCATCCAATTTGTCAAGATACAGATCAAAGCTCTCTTTCACTTCAGTGGACAAATTCCAAAAAGAATCAATGGCAAAGTTGTGGTTGTGACTTCTTAGCAAACTTCAGCAACATGAGCTCCTCCATCCCAATCTACTCAATCTGCAATCCAACATTCTTCTTGACATTGAACTCTTTTGCAATAAAGATGAGAAAATGACCAAGCTCTCCCAATTCTTCAACCTGTATGGCATCAATAAACTATCTTTCATAAGAATAGAGAAATCTCCATTCTCATGATGAAGAAGAAACAGCAAGGCTAACACTTCCTTAGGAAGCCACAGAAAGAACCAAACAAGGGGACACAAAAAACAAAACAAAAAACAAAAAACACACACCGGTATGAACAAAAGTGCCAGTCTCACACCTGTTCAGGGACCATCCATAGTAGTATGTATGATAGTGACTTAAGTATCACAACTTCCCCATTGACTTCATCAGCTGCCTACAGTGGGTAAAGGCCGGTGACAAGCACCATCCTGTGAACTGAGTTTCTGCTGCAATTTCAGAAGCACCAGGAAGACCCAGCCATACTACTGGCTAGCAACAGACCCCACAACAAAGACCAGACAAAGAAACAAAGAAAGACAGAAAGGGAAAAGAACAGGGAAAGACTAAGAACAAGTGGGCTTATAGGAAGCTCCCCACTTACATGACCTGAAGCAAAATCATTCTGAAAATGCCAAAAGCAGAAATTCCAAATAGGAATTTTTCTTTAAGAACCAACCCTCTAGTTATCTTTAGAAGAACTTTAAAAGGGTAGCCTTTTTCCTTCAGAAAGACAATAAGACTGACCAATAAACTCTTGGAAACTGGCTCTTGTCCAAGCGACACGAACAATTCCATTCACTTATTTTGTTGCCATCAACAAAGAGATATATCCTGCCTTGTCCAACCCACATTGAGTCATAACTTGAGATATTATTTCAAGTTGTTGTTTTGACCTCTCCGGATCAACATCACCCTTAATGTTTCAAATCTGATGCATAACCTCTTGCACAAGACTCCCATCTGCAAATTTCTGAAGCTGTGTCATTCTGACATCTTTGGCACATGCATGATACTCATTGTCGATCCGTGTCACAATTTCTTTGTTCAAAGCTTTAGTTGTGAGCATACCTAACCAGTCATCAACAAAGCTTTGAAGTGAAATGCTTCTCTCCATCCTCTTTACTTGGCATTTCAGTATCTACCTCTCCAACCTTCCAGTACTTGCCTCCCTCTCTAACCTCTCTATCCGGACAAGTTGTGCTTCTCTATCAGCTCGTATTGTGGACCCAACCACATTTTGACATGCAGTTGAACCGACTAATATCTCCACATCCACTTCATCTAAACCCGATCCTCTTCTAACATCCCTCCCCTTGCGAATTACATCTTTCACTTTCATCGTTGTCGGTGAGATATGGAAACAATGTAACTTATCGCACGTTAGATCCTCCTGAGTCAATGGAGCTGCACAAAAAAACATGGCAATCTCAACTTTCCCTTCTCTGCCATAACAACCCCCCTCCTTTCGAAAACAACAAAATACACTACTGATCATCTTGAAACTAAACAAATATGCAATGAAACTCTATGTTAATGCCCCCAACAACAAGAGACACTACTTCACTTTGCCATGCCCATTTCTTTGCGTATCAGTCGTTGTTGCTTTTAAAGCTTCCATCTGTTTCCCATCATTGCTTGCTTTCTTCTCTTGCATCTGCAAACCATATCAAACAGTAGGAACATATATTTACTGGTGCTCGAGCTTCTCAGGGTTAGTGGTGCCTTCTTCATCGATATCGTGTTCAATTTGATGACTTGTGAATTCTGCGAGCAATGATCAAGGGCTTTTCAACAGAGAAGCTTGCACACTTAGTTCACAGGACATTGTCTTGTTTGTATCCTTCAGCCTCATGAAGACAGCCACTGAAGCCAAGAAGGTCAAATGTGCTGTTGCAGTGTTTCCAATGTTGTAGAAATTGTTGTAGAAATGCTGTAAACTAAGCCTGTGAATCAAAAGAGCAAACGTGCTGCCGCAGTGTTTTTAGTATTGTAGAAATGCTGTAAACAAATGTCATGAAACCATATGGATCCTCTCGAAATCTGCAAGAGCTTCCCGTGCACGGCACCTATACCAAACATTCCAGAGGAGGAAGAAGAAGAGGGACTTGGGTGAGGACGAGAATGTGACCAGCCACAAATCCAAGAGGAAGAAGAGTGATGCTGGTGTTGGTTAAGCTTCCTGTTAAATATTTGACCATGTGCATTTTAATTTTCTTGTTTCAAATCTGCAGGATTTGTGTCATATCTATTTGAGTTTTCTCATTTTCCCTTGATCATCTCTATTCATTTCTTTGGGTTGACAAGAGTCCAAAGGGGCCATCACTGGGGGGCATTCCAAACCTAGTCAATATTGCATTTAATGTAATCGATAATGGTAGTGCTTGGAGCAATTATGGGTAGACATTGGTTTTTTTGCCGACTATTTTTCCTCTCAAATATTTTGTTCCAGAGTTTGGACGAACTATGTCAGAAGCAAATTGTGCGTTTGAAGAAAATAGTTGCATCAGGGTATCACGCTGCCTGCAATAGCTTTTACATATCCTTGTTCCTGTGTATCTAATCCTAAAATTATTTACCATGAGTTCAAATGTCAAATCTAGGGATCTTTGTTTCCTTCTGTGTTGTCTCTCTTGAGCCTCTCTTACTACAGACGCCTCATGCTAGGCTCCCATTGATGCCATTCTCATATGACTCCACTTTTCAACAATACTTCCAAATGTAGATGCCTTTGTTGGGTGATTTCGTCTTTGAAGAAAGAGACCAACCTGCAGATAAAGGGTAGGGTACATGTACCTTAGACTAGACTTGGTGGTTCTCAAAACTAATAAAAGAACCAATTCACACCTTATCAAGGGGTTGCAAATTGGCCTCCCAAACATAAGCTTTCTAATTAGGTGTATTTCGTGTTTTTGTTTCCGTCCCGCTTGACATTTGTTGTTGTTGTTGGTGCCAGAAGATCGAGTGTTTGTTGGAAGGAGGATTTTTTCAATTTTATTAGTCTGTTGTATTGTGTGCTTATTGCTATATCCATTTGATTTGGCAAGTTCTCGGAGCATACTGAGAGAAGAGGTACTGGTAGTAGCTCTCGGGAGCTTGCTCTCTGGCTGTGTGTACTTTTCAATCGCCATCATGGTTAGCCGAATACCAAAGGTAAGTTTGAATTTTTGCGGCAAGCTTCTGAATAGTTTCTTCTTGAACCTCATGGACTGGTCTTTGCTTTCAGATGTGTGTGCGTGTGTGTTTGTTTGCGCGCGTGTTTTCTGGAGGCTCAGCGGTAACTTCACTGTGTCTCTACGAGTGATTTTCTTTTTCCTTCTGTGGATCGGTTGTACCTGAGATGGCTTTCCTTCGCTTTCTCCTTCTTCCTCTTCTTATTCGTGGCGGAGTTCTGTCTAGCACCAGG
>Ga0209208_10008671_pt1 | contig 13518 bp, 6 predicted proteins | sample S1TSphfallax_3_FD_187694 | JGI IMG/M metagenome (GOLD analysis project Ga0209208, IMG submission 187694) | Host-associated microbial communities from peat moss isolated from Minnesota, USA - S1T2_Fd - Sphagnum fallax MG (SPAdes) (version 2) | ecosystem: Host-associated > Plants > Peat moss >...
AAGTGAAAAGAATAGAACTTCTTTCGACCTCCAGAACCACTTTGCAAACTAAACCAAAACAAAAATTTACCTTTAGTGCTTTGTCCACATGGTGAACCAAGAAAACTCTTTTTGGACCTCCACAACCACCTTGCAAACTAAATCAAAACAAAAGTTTGCCTCTAGTGTACTGTCCATCTGATTCACCCATGTAAGTGAAAAGAATAAAACTACTTTGGATCTTCACAACCAGCTTGCAAACTAAAGCAAAACAAATTTGTGTCGTGACATGCAATGCCACCCAATACCCAAAATCAAAAAGAAAACACTCACAACCCCCCTTACTCAAAATAAAGAAGAGAAAACTCACTTCCCCCACCCCCTTCCAAAGAAAAAAATCCTAGACCTCTAGGGTGCATGCTGCATCTTCTCATTAAGTGAGTAGGATTTTGATTCTTAAATTTGTTGGCTGCCATTTAAATTTTTTGGGTGAATTCTCACACTATGGTGGCAATTTTTTTGGAAACTTCTGAAAACATCTTTTTTGAAGTATAAATTGGAAAAAAATTGCTAAAATCTTGGAAAAATTTGCCAAACTTTCAAAACCACAAATTTTTTATAAAAAAACCCTGGTTACACATAGTGTTCTTTTTTGGGTGAATTTCACACTGTGCTGAAACAAAAAAAATCCGGTGTGAATTGTACAAAGTTTTTTTTGGAAGATTTTTGCAAAAGTTGTGGATTTCTCCAAGTAGACCCATGTCCTAAATGACATGGATTTATGTCCACTATGCTGGGGGACCTATGCGACCCTGTAGCTATCTTCATTAACTGCTGACTATGTCCCCAACTTGGATGAAACCTTGTAAAACTCCCAAAGATGAGTCTAATTCACCACCAATGCACACCCGATCAATCAACCGTTATCACAATGCTGATATAGGTAAGAGCCAGTAGGTGATTAGGAGGTAAATATAGCTGTTAATTGCAGTGTTGGGTGGTTATTAGAAGTAAGAACAGACCCCTAGTGGTTATTAGTGTGATTCTTAGGATTCATAATCAATTTGTTGGCGAAATTTTGAAAGAACCAGTTCTGATACAAAGATACAGTTCTAAAAAACTACAAAAATCAATTAACCGCTTATAGGATTACTCATTCTATCATGATGAAAACTATCAGTTTTTAAAGTTTTCCAACTAACTAGAACCAGTGGTTGTTTAAACCCTAATTTTTTTCAAAGAACAGGAACCATTGGTTCTCTGATTCTGACTTGTTTATTGAAAGTTCTGGAACCAACAATTTCTCATTCAAAGAATTGGAATCGGTGGTTCTTTAATAATGTGTCAATAGTAATGTTAGGTGGATACTAGTGAGCCCTGACAATTATCAGGATGGTTGTTAATCACGACTCTCAAAAAACAAATAAAAACTAGTTCTTGTATACACAGAAAGTTAGGGAACGCTTTTGTTCGACCTTACCCCTCATCCACACAAGCACTCTTGTTGAACTCATGCAGACTACGAACACGGTAGTATTGGCCAAATTTGTGGCATGCTGCCAGTACCAGAGGACAATCTGTCTTCCATGATCTTCTGTGACCGATCATGGAGTGACCGAACGCCACTCTGATTTTGGCCACTGAGGTCAGAGATCTGATCTTTCTAGTTTCAAGGGTTTAAGGAACTAAGGCCCGCCGAAAGGTGAACTTAATGCAGGCGGCTGTGTTATGATTTTGGAGGCGTAAACCTTGCAACTGTGCATGGTAAGCTTGAGCTGGAAGCTAGTAGGAAAACGGAGAGGATTGTGGAAGAAGACAGGCAAGTATTTTAGGCTGGAAGTGGAGTACCCGAGGGGGCTTCTGTTTTTGGTGGAGAAAGGAGCAATTGTGGAGTGGGATGTTCGCAGCTGTTCTAGCTCGTTGCTGATCTTTTTTCCGCTGCGCCAGCATTGTTGCTGAGCTGCTGTGAGCTCTGAATGTAGTCAGTATGGTAGGGTACGAACAGGTTCCTGATGAGTAGTTCGCAGGACCCGAGGGGGTTAGCATGGTAGGGCAGGCAAGACACAATCCATGACTTGTTAGTGTGATCAAGACCCAGGGACCTGTACTCTGGTTTCTGTTTTGCTAATCTGAGCGTTGAGGGGATTGCTCTTGTTCCAAAAATGGGTATTCGTGTCCTCATGTGTTCGGTTGTCTGTGAGAGCAGGTAGGCTTGTAGCTGAGAAGATCCGGAAGCAATCAGCTTCTGTTTGGGGCCCGTGTGCTTTCCATGTCTGATTGCCTCCGATCTGTCGACACTAGCTTTCTCTAACTCTCTCCTTCTCTTTTGGTGACACTACCTTTTGTCTAATGGACTCTCTGGTCCCAAATGGACGTAAAATTGTAAACAGTATACAACCCTGGTTCTCCAAAAATTTGAATATATCCAATTACCAGCCTTGAAACCACTAGTTCTTTCATAAAAATTGCAAGTTCTGGGCAAAGAATGGTGTCAAGGGATGAAAAGGTGTGCAATACTGTAAAAACATCAACTAGGTGAACCAATGTGGTTAGCCATGAGATAGGACCCCGATAGAAAATTGTTTCCTCTTCTCCCACCATCCATCCCTTATGGTATACTGGTGGCTGTTGCTTCAACCTGAAAGACCAGGTTTAACTTTGTCACCAAAAGCAAGAAGGTTTCATGACTTCTAGCAGGTAAACTTTTGTTAGTGTAACTACCCAATTCATGTGCTGTTTTATGAGCACTTGAACAGAATACACATATTCATACTCTACTCACACTACATAACTAAGAGTTAAATATGGATGTAGGTAGTAGCATAGTGGCCATATATAGCAAATGCAGGATCCATGAGGACATTTAGGCCCACTTTACACAAGGAGTCCAGGCCAATGTTCAACTCAAATCGAGCATTCCTATTGGTGCAAAAATTGGAATCAGCCCCAAGGGCCTTACAATAGGAGTCAAGGCTGAAATAGAAAAAGTATTTTGAATCTGCCCCAACTCACTAATATAAATGTTGAACTTTATGGCCTTCTATTGGCCCTGAGGCTCAAAAAAAGGATACCACCGGATTTGGGAAGCCAATTTGCAACTCTTGGGGCCAATGTTCGAGCATTTATTAATATCATGAGGTCACTGTTCTAGCATTTATTAGTAACTTTGGGCCGAACAACAAGCCAAAGATGCTCAAAGTTGGCCCCCAGGCTTTTCAGCCTTGACTCCAACTGTACAGGGGCCTTAACAGCATGCTCAACATGATGCCCATATGCACGTGTAAATGCCGTGCTAAAGGAAGGGCATGATGCATAAGTGTTGCATCCATGAATGTAACAGGAACTTGGGATGGATCCAACCCTTTTGACCAGGCTTTGAATGCCCATGCTATGATAGTGTGCAGTGTTGGTCGGTCATTGCAGAAAATGGTCAGTTATCAACAAGAGTCCAAGGGTAGGTTATTCATAAACAACCCCCTATAGGCTTTGAAATTAGTTACTAACCAAACACCGACTGTACTTGTTGGGTACATACTGTGACTTGACAAGATCCTTATGAGCAAGGTATTTGCTTTGATGAATATCAAAAACCAACCTGTACCTTTCCATGTCTCATCACAAGAAGTTCTCGAATCCTTAGACATTTGACCTGAAACTTTTCTTTTGGCTACACTTCTCCAAATTTAGTTCCACATTCAGCTCCCCTTTCAACTTCAAGGTGTCTGTTGTGAGTTGGCAATTGTGAGAAGTGCATGAAATATGGAGATTTCTTTTTGGGCATAAGTTTCATTAATGATGTTTAGATTTCCAAGAGTTGTGTTTTTACTATGAGTTATTCCTGCACAAGAGATTCTTCTTTCTACACCCTTGTTTTTTTTGTTACATTAGAACATCTGAATTATGGGGAAATCCATAATGCTAACAATCATGGTATTTCAAGAGAGACATCTGGTTCCAAGTTCTCACCTTCCTACTCCATGTCAAATGTGGATGAAGGGTAGAAGGGATTGGAACTGTTTAGTGTTAGATCATAGGAATTGTGGAGCACCTAAACTGTGTAACTTTCAATGGGGACCAAAATATGTGTGCTTATAAAGTCATAAGGATTATAAAGAGGCTTGTGGATGTGTTGATGAAGAGATCATTCAAACTTGATGTGAGTCTGATGGCTTTGTGGGCAGTAGCCTCATGGATACACATGTGAAATGTGGGGAGCATGGAGGGTGATTGGGGAGTGTTCAACAAAATGTCCACATGCAATGTCTTCTTATGGAGCACTATGAATCAAGGATGTGTAAAATGTGGGGGTAAGGTTAAGAGTCGGAATACTTTTAGAAATGTATGGGGAAGGTGTGCATCAATACCTGTCACCCCTAAAGCTGTGTGGCAGCACTACAAGCAACAATGGGCCTATTCCATACTCCACTTTCACTGCAATCCTATTCGAGTGATGTGGTCATGTGTGTAACCCATTAGTTGGGCAAGTACATTTTATGGTTTCACTACACAAGAATGGTTCATGATAAATAGTAAACATTACCATGATATCCATTTTCTTCTACATTGACTAATAGTAACTCCATGTTATGAATGCAGTTCAATGAAGGCAAAAAGTGTTTCTGACTTAACAAATAAAGAACATTTGCCCATTTTCATGTCAAGCCTTGATTATTACCGTGCCAACTTCTGGTTGTTGCTACGTACACATGCATTAGCCTTTTTTTGCTGGATATACATATAGCCAAAAAGCTATATGAAAAATTAAAAGTGATAAAATGTTATATTAGATTTTCAGTAGCTAGAACTCAACCAAAATTCAAGAAAATTTGTCAGATTTATGTTCATGGTTCCATTAAGTACCCAAAAATATTGAAGGATATTTTTAAGAAACCACTTTCATATTTAGCTTGTAGCCAAATTAATTGCTAAATCTTCCTATGAATCATCACTTAATTTCTTACATCACAAAATTAACAAAAATACAAGTTGACATGCATAATGTTTAGTATTTACTATATACATATACTCGTAAGTAAGTCGTAGAACAAGTATTAGGTTAATTCTTTCTCAACAAACTCATGTTGACTCAGCTAATTAGAACCAACTTGGTCATCATATTCATTAAAGATTGACCCCTGGGACCTGTTATTTCTAAATGACTTCAAATTGGAGCACATGTTGATTTTGGTGAGCCTGAAAAGCGAGTTCTCAAACCTAGATTTGATGCAGATGTGTAACGGCTCCAGTTTTACTCAGGTTCCTTTGAAATGCCAGGGATTGACCATTTACGGATAGGAGGGAATTGTTTTTCCTTAGAAAAGGATCTCTTGCTCTTCAATTTGAACCCAGGTCAATTGTGCTACCTGCTAACCTTCCTCCACCATTTAAGAGAAGGTAAAAAGAACAAGATAAAATGTGGAGTGCAAGTCAAACATTCTAGAGATTTTGTATGTTTTGCTCAAATGCTTTCTCTCACCTCTATATTGGAATATACTATGTACACCAATTAGTGCCCCTACATTACTGTGGACGAACACATGGCCAACAAATTTAAGAATCAAAATCCTGTTGAGTCAGTGAGGAGATGCAACGTGCACCTGAGGCCCACGATTTTTTTCTTTTGGAAGGGGCCCAGTGATGTGAGTTTTTTCTTTTCTATTAAAATAAGTCATGGGTGACTTTTTGCTGTCATGACACACTTTTGCTTTGGTTTAGTTTGCAAGGTGGTTGTTAAGGTCCAAAGTAGTTCTATTTTGTTCACTTACATGGGTGAGCCACTTCAAAAGAACAGTAGAGGCAAGCTTTTGTTTTGGTTTAGTTTCCAAGGTGGTTGTGGAGGTCCAAAAGAGTTCTATTATTTTCACTTGCTTCTATTCTTCACATGGACAGAACCCTGGAGGTAACTTTAGGTTTGATTTAGTTTGCAAAGCAGTTATGAAGGTTCAAAGAAATTCTATTGTTTTCACTTACATGGGTACACCACATGTACAAAAGAATTAGAGGTTATTTTTTGCTTTCTGATTTTATCAGCATATCTCGCAAATTCATTGCTTTCTTTTCATGTCATTTTGTTCTTCTCTGTTCTCTTATTATTTCTTCTTCCTTGTTCTATGGGGAGACCAGAGAGTTGCATGCTTAGTGTAAATATAATTTGTCTTTGCATGGAGATTTTTAAAAGGTTTCAGTTTTTTCACTTAGATTAGTGCCAATTAGTGGGCTACGTGAAAGCCCTGGTACCTACATAACCAGAAACGAAACATATGAAGAAAAATGTAATTGTCAGGAGTCCCACCATTGGGAAGGTGGCATGAACTTTGAGTTGTAATCTTTATAGAAATATAATACGTAGACTTATACAACATTGCCGAAAGATCCAAAATCAGCCAATTCAAAATCTATTTTCAAAATAAAATACAAATCTAATGACAATGTAGATAAATACAAAATAGATTGGCTGCCAAAGGATACACATGAGTCTTAGGAGTTGACTTTATAAATATGTTCCCTCTAATTTTAAACTAAGAGTTTCTCAGAATCTTAATATCTTTGGCTTCTCGATTTGATTTGGAAATTCAATAATTAAGCAGTAAAATTACCGTTTTAAATGGCATTTAAAATGAAGACACTTAATATGATAGTTTCTAAAGGATGTCCTAACAAACATAGTTTGTAAGTCACATAAATCCTTGAATGGGTTTAAACAATCACCCCAAACTTGTTACCTACTTGCTGAACAAGGTTTTATTCAAATAGACTTTGATGCAAACATTTATGTCAAAACAAATACTAAAGGAGGCTTCATTATTTGGCAATTTATAATGTGGACAATGCCATTATTGTTAGCAATAATATGAAGTTGACATGTGTCAGTTTAAAAGAATTTTGGAATAAGCATTTGAAATTATGAACAAAGGTGATCTCTATAACATACTTGGTATTCAAGTCATAAAGAACCATGTGGTGGGCTTTATATTCATTTATTAAGAGATATATTTGACCTCTATGGTTGAAGATTTTACAATGAACAATTATAAACATATAAAACTGTAATCAAAATCAAGTGAAATTAATGCTTAATTTTTCATGTTTCAGTATGAAAATTGGTAATAATGTTACCAATCATTCAAAGCATGCATGATACCATTTATAATATACTATGAAAACATGTAGTATGATTTTGAGAAAAAATTTAAAAATTCATAATAATATTACATAAGGATTTTTTAAACATGACATATTTCTAGAGAGGTTTATTTAAACATATATTTACATAATAGTATATTGCAACTTCTTATTGAGTCAAATTTGAAAAAAATCAAATTTCAAATCGGATATTATTAAGATATTTTGGGAATATTTCAAACTAGGCAATCACCCAAGGTGAAGACCCTAGTTCCTCTTAGCATATTTGGACCCATAAATACTCCTTTGGAAATAGTAGTCACTTTATCAAAACATGAAATAGCCCCTAAACACCTAAACAACACCAAAATATGAATGTTTTACATATTTTGAAATATATAAAGATACTTAAATATTTTCCTTTCATACTTTGTTGATAACGAGATTTGACTAAATTGGCTTACGGATGATTACCACCTAGTTTACATCACAAATCAAGAGAAAATATTTTGGTTGTTGGTGAATTAAACTCATTAACTAAGGGCGGTTGTTTGCAAATATTGGAGATAGCTAGAGGGTCACATAGATACTCCATCATATTGAATATGAATCTATGCATTTAGGACATGAATATATGTCATTTAGGACATGTGACTACTTGGAGTAAGCCATGACTTGTATGTACCCTCTATTCGTAATTTTCCCCCTTTGGCAAGTCCCCACTACCTTCTTTTGTGACTCTTATTGGTTTATTTGCATCTTTGGGTGTTGTTTCTTGTTTGGATGTTGGTCCTTTCCTTATGTTCCTCCTTTTCCCCCCTTTCTAATGGGTTTTTGTTCTTTAATTAAGTTTGGTAAGGTTCCATATTTTGCACTAATCAATTGTTAGTGAACCTATTGTTTGACTTGAAAATATTTTCAAAAGTATTTAATGAGGGCCATTGATTAACAAATATAAATTACCTTTAAAACATAAATAGTTGTGTGGGGGAGGGGGGTGGATGGTGTGGGCACAATGTTGGCATGTTTTGCGATTTAGGTAGGTTCAAGTCTAGATTATAGGTCAAGTTCTAGGTTCTCCAAATCCAAAGTTCTTAATTTTTGAGTATTTATCATTAGAACCTGAATTGGGGGATGTTGTCCCATTTTAAATAGAATTAGGTTTTTAAAGTACATAATTACAACTTTTAAATATATATATATATATATATATATATAGCTTGGCCTTACATTTTAAAAAAGTTATTGCATTCAATTGGTTGCACATAATTAATATTTCATAATCTTTATCTTGAATTGTGTGCAGTAATTGAACAAAATAATATTATTTTATTTTGTTTTGTTTTGTTTTGTGTAGTTGAGATGAAATTAAACATAGTTTAAACTAAACCAACTTTAAATTCTTTGTGGAAATCAGTGAAAGTAAAGATTTTAAAAATCCAAATAACCAATTTCAAGGTCAAACATAATGTTCCATCAAAAAAAAAAATTAGAAAAATAAGAATTGGGACCAAAGGTTCCTCTTAAATAAAAAATCAGACAACATTAATGGGTGTGTGCTGAAAGAATCTAGGTACTAAATAGACCTCTAAACCTTTTTCCATTATAATTGGAGCCCATTTTCCAACCTTGAATTTTTCCTCCCTCCTTCAAATGCAAGATTTCAAGAGACCTAAACCTCATGGGATGTGTATTTGAATACAATCATATGTGGACATGAAACACTTTATCATTATATTCTTATCCAAAGCTAACCATCGTTGTTATGTATGTCCTAACCACCAACATGGATCTACCTATATAGTAACCATATGTATTTCATAACTAATTACCAAAGATAGTTACCCATTTAAATGGGTAGTTACTTAAATAAAGTGAGGTTGGGATCAATCATTTTTTTTCATTTTCAAAGCTTAGTTGCACTTGCACTAACAACCCATAGCATGTTGCAAAACTTGTAGCAAGCCATCAATTAAGCTAGCTATAGTTGGCAACATAGGCTTTTTTTAAAAACTTTTGGATTAAGGGTTTTTAATGTAAAAGCTTTAAAAGGCTACTACATATTTTGGATTGTGAAAAAAAGGTGGCTACACTATAAAAATTTCTTCAATGAGATGCAAATACCCAAATGTTTTAGTGTATAAAAATGCAACAAACTACACCATTGTTTAGTTTTTTTTTGCTCCATGTTGAAATTAAATAAAGTTGAATTCTACAAAAACCAACAACTTTTCAACAATAAAAAAACATTGCACACTTATTACTTTCAATTAAATTTTTGTCATTTATCGAGGAATTGAACCTCTTGAACTACCCACTATAACATAAGTGGCCTACGAAATAACAAATGCATCTTATCAAAACTAAAAACATATTAAACATACAAGAAAAAATAGGTATTTTTAATATTTATAATTTACAATTGGTTGTTGCAATTAGAAAGTATATTCATAAATTAAAAAATTACACATGAAAAAAATGCCAAAATTCAAATCAAGGAAATGGGTCAAGGAAGGTTCATAACCTAAATGCAACAATCTGCATTATGAAACCAAAAACCAAAATCACCCATGTCTCCAAGAAATGTTAGCATCAGTGCCAAATCCAAGACTTAAGAATGTAAGTTTTAAGAGAATTTGAAAATTAGCTTAACATCATGGAAATTAAAAGGATTCATGAAACTTTGAGAATTTGGTCAAGTTTCAAAGGATACAATAGTAAAAGAATCATGATTTGTGAGTCATCATACCACTTGTTCTCACTTTTCCAAGACTCAATAGCCTCCTTATATGGGAAATTTACCAAAGGGAAGATTTTTTGCCAAAACATCCTCACAACCATAGGCAAATGCACACCAAGCCTATTACAAAAGTTAAACTTATAGAACTTCAAAGTGGAGAAACGTCTTTCATCCTCCACATAGCCCAAAAAAAGGACATTGCTGCTAATATTAGAAAGCTTGAGATACTCAAGTAGATTATCACAATATTCTAGAGCTTGATGTTGTGTCCATAACCAAGTCAAGGGGTTAAGGTCAAGAGGAAGTTGCATAGCAACAATTGCTTGGTTTTTCATAGTCGTTTTGAAAAAGTTTTGTTGAATGTTAAGTGTTAAAAAGGACAACATTTCAAGCACGTTGAATTCCTCACCACCTAATTCCATTGCACAAACCACATGAGAACCTACATTATGCTACTTCAAGATTGCAAGATGTTTATGGAAGGATGGGTGGTTGTAAGGAAGGGTGGTTCATTTTTTACATCATAATCTAGTTTGTTGTAGAGTGTAGTGTATTTACATGCTATTAACATGACAAAATAATAATAATTTTCTAAATTTGTGGCTAGATTGAAATTGTCTACTTGAAGAAGAAGACATCTAGTTTTAAAAATTGTAACATATATACATTATATATATAGTAATGGACTTTTGAAATTGAAAAATATGGATTAGTTTGTTGTTTGTGCTTCTATAAACATGCATTTTTGTGTATGAATTTTATTTGGGATATCTTATAAGGACTCAATATATGATATGTTAAAAAAAATAAAAATGTGTGCAAAGCAATTGCTAGAAAACCTTTAACCAAAAAAAACTTATGGACTTTTGAATAGCCTAAAATGAACCATATTTTCATAAGTCCATATCATAATCATTTTTCAGTGGATTTCAGGTTTTTTTTTCAACATTTATAGAAAGGGACTCATATTATATATATTCATTATTGTAGGAAGCTAATAACACAAACTAAAAACCAAATGGCCATCTTTTGGTCTTTGGGGGGGATTTTAATTTATGCTTCGTCTTGTGTCATAATCGATTTACATTTTTAATGGACTCATATTAACTCTTGAAATATTAAATGAAATATGTTATGGTAATCTACCATAAATTGTATGACTAAAATGAAAATAAATAAATTATTGGAACTTATTGGGGACCTGATTACAAATGGGAATAATCATTTCCATGCTTTTGAGAGCCCCAAAATTCATTATCCTATTTTCAATGTCAAAATTTTGAATTTGATGGAACTTTTTTCTCATTCAAAGTATTCTATAATGTATTAGGAAAGGAGGACAAAAAATAGTTCTTGTTAAAAAATAATTTTTGGTTGAGATATTTATTGTGAAAGTTTTCATAACACTAAAAATTTTGCAAAAATGGACTCCTATTGTGCCACTTTTGATCCACCTTAACTTGCTTTAACCCAATTAACCAATGAAAAATTATTTGCATAACTAGACCAACCACCTAAACCTTTAAATAATATTATAAACCAAAAAATCATATTACAAACTTGAAAGTTCACTGGTCATATTCCAAACTTGAAACAAATGGATGGGCTTTTAGGTTACAAAATGAGAAAAAAGGTCTCCAACTTAAAGGATGGGCTTCCAATGAAACCAAAACACATAATAAAAAGAAAGATGGCCTACAAACTTTGATAAATTGAAGATTTAACATTAAAATATTTCAAGTATTAAATTAACAAAAAATTTACTTTCAAATTGTGCAAAAACCCCAAATTATGGAAAAGTTTAAAATTTTGGATAGGTTTTAAAGGTAGATATATTCAAGAATTAACAAGAACATAGGCCTCCAAGGTTTGATCCACAAAATTGAAATGAACAAACATATGAGAAAGAAATGAAACTAAAAACTAAAAGCAAACCTATCATGGTTGCTTTTACATTATTGGCACATCAATCTCAAACATTTCTTGTCATAACAACTTTCTCCCTTAACACCTAATCAATACACTGACAAAAAATTTAATTACCATATAGATTTAAAATGAGATGCTCAAAAGAAGAAAAAAATTGTTGTTGTCATTGCAAAGTGATGTTGTTTTTAGCATAATCTAGTAAGGAATGCTATTCTTTGAATGCATGCACCTAAAACTTTGTGTCAAGATCAACAAACTAAAAATACAACTATTTTTAACAAATTTCCATCGCATTCACAATGTTACAAACAAAAATGTCATTGTTTTGGGGAAAAAAATCAAGTTATGCAAAAATTCCAAGAGCAAGAGGATAGAACAACATATCCAAATCAACCAAATGTTTAATGTTTGTTGCAGCTTGAAAGTTTGCATCCATGTTTAGGGCCATCTTCATCAACAAGGTCTTATATTCTCCCATCACCCATTTGGTCAGGCTAAACATAGAAATCCATCTAGTTTTCAAGTTGTTTAATAGCTTTAAACCTTTAGTTTCCATGGTGTTAGACAATTTTGTGAGCTCCAATTGGTGCTTGGGACTTTTGCAAAAAATAACAATACAAATATTGGAGCAATGTTTCCATTCGATGCACTAAAGAAGAAAAAAAAATGTTTACATAACCAAGTTTTTCATGTGGGAGACATAATGCACCCCTAAGCTAAATGGGGTGCATGTTTCTTTAATTCGTTTTGTCACATTAGATGTAGCCCCTTAGAAAACACCGACACCATCTAAACCAAATGCAACAAGCTTTGTTGCAATATTAATTTGACCTAAAATTCTTTCTTGCAACAAAGATTACACCACACACTTTATTATATTTTCTACATTTGACCCATTAATGACCTTGGCCATGGATAGAAGCAACAGTGTGCACACCCGATTGTCCAACACATACACATGTACCAACAACCATTGTTGGTTGTCAATAGAAATCATCTAATCACAACTAATTGAAATGAATGAAACTCCAATAATAGTTACCTTTAGGCTTTCAAAATTTACTAATGAATATGTTCCTCCATCATCCACTTCAAAGCATGAATCCAATGTTTTTTAAACAAATCTTTTACCTTAAAAAATTCAAATAAAGGTTTCAAAGATACATATTCAACCATGGGTTGACCATTTTCCAAAACATGAAAAAGAATGTGAACTGGACAATCTTGTGTTGATTCTCTTAGCATCAACATTACCAACTTGCTACAAAATAGACAAAGGTTGTCAAGTGCTAAACAAGGCAATATTTCAAGCATGTTTGTTATCTTATCATAATATATCTCATTTTTCTTAGATTTTTTGCTAGTTTATTTTGGGTGCATTCAATGGTGTTATGATTTTTGGAAATTTAGTGTCTAGTCAATGGACTAATCATTAGTGTGCATAACACTATACTCAAGAAATAAGATCGATGATTCAACATTCTGTAGTGTGCACGTTCTAGTTTTTTAAATCTTAGCCTTAAAGGTGGTTTTGAAATTTGATAAGCAAATTGGTTGTGCATTGTGTAGTGTTTGATGTTAATGTTTTGTGACTATATGGGGGAAGGTGGTGGCTTCCCCTGAGTCCGGGCCGTGGTGTGTCTTGTGGTCCAAAGTGCCCGTGGCTTGTCCCAACACCCAAGGGTGTCCCGGAATGTGAACTAACCACGTGGGTGGTTTGTTTTGGTGCAGATTCAAGCTTGATCTAC
>Ga0209208_10008672_pt1 | contig 13518 bp, 13 predicted proteins | sample S1TSphfallax_3_FD_187694 | JGI IMG/M metagenome (GOLD analysis project Ga0209208, IMG submission 187694) | Host-associated microbial communities from peat moss isolated from Minnesota, USA - S1T2_Fd - Sphagnum fallax MG (SPAdes) (version 2) | ecosystem: Host-associated > Plants > Peat moss >...
GTCATGTTAATATAGGGTCAGCCCAAGTCAACCTAGGTGAAAAGGCACCTTGGGTGCTCAAAGTAAGTTTACGAGTGACTGAAAATGTGGTATTTTTGGTTAATGTAAAGCTTGTGGTGATTGAAATGTCCTTTGATCATCACAAAATTTTGGATGGTGATTGCATTCTATTTTTCATTAACATACATAAGGTGATTGAAAATTTTTAGTCACCAACAATTTGGCAACCAAGACCCTTTTCAGCTGCCAAGAACTACAATTGTTTATCACTGGCCAACAAATGCACACTACATTCACCCGAAAAGGGAGAATGGAAATCAATTTCTATAGTCCAAATCCAGTGATTTTTCAAAAAGAGCATTTAAATGATGTTGAAGTTCACATTGTTTTCCATTTCTAAGTTCATACCACCATAATTTGAATTTTTAAAAAAAAAACCTTTAAAAATATGGACCTTGAAAAAATCAATATTTAGATCCCCAATTGTCTCATGGGTGGGCTCTTACAATGTGTTGATGAAACTCACCCCCATTGCAAATGTATCATTTAGTTCACACAAAATGTCCAAAGGTCAAATGAACATGTATTAATAACACAAGATGTAAGGGTTGGGATGACACATTTTTCTTTGGTTTTTCCATGTATGGGAACACCTCAATCACCTTTAATGACATTGAAATGGAAATTGCACATGCCCACATTGTTGCAAAAACAAACACCTTAGCAATGAGTTTTCAATAGAAGACAAAGGCCAATAACCTTTACAACATATAACACCAAATCCTTTAGAAATGTTTGTTGTAAGGGATTTGATTTGTTATAAGGTGTTAGTTGTATTAAAAACATCTATTTGAAAAAGGGGATACAATTTTTCTTTTCTTTGTAAATTGTTTTTTTACTTTGGGTTTTTACAACCCTTTGCCTTTTGTGTTATGGTTAATTGTTGCTCACAAAACCTTTATGTTTTCTGTAGGAATCAATGTGCTCCAATTGAATAAGGTGGCACACAAACAACTCTTCATTTGCTAGTTGCAAATGTTCATTACTAGAACATTATTCACCAAGAAAAAACCTAGTAGGTTGATGATTGATGATTGATGATTAAGAGACCATACATTTCAATTTGCCAACAACTTTGGAGTCAAAATTCCCCAAGCAATAATCATTTCAACATTAGATGCCTCTTGTGATTTCTTGTTGTAGTGCTTGTGTTGTTCTCTTTTGCACTACTTGGTTATTCTTTCTTATTTGTGCTTATAGTGTTCAGTTATTCTTTCCTACTTTTTCATGTTATTTTGTTTGGTTACTTTATCTTGTTTTTGTGCTTGCATTATTCAATTACTTTTTATCATTTTCATCGCTTTCATGCTTTGTGTTATTTTAACTATTCTCCTTACTTTTGGCTTTATGTTTACTTGGTATTATTTTTTGCCCTTTGTTGGAAGTGAATTTTGAAGGAGTGTGGAATTGTTATGAATTGTATGTATGTATATACCCTAAAGTCTTGCAGTTTTTCCATTAGTTTGATTGGATAAGCAAGTTGATGTTTGAACACTTATGAAGTCAAAGGAGGTCAAAACTTCACACCTTGCTCCTTTGTTTTTAATGTGCAAAGTTTTTTTGTAGCCTTCCATTTAATGCTTACAATGTTGCAAAACTTGTTTAATTTGATCCAGGAATGGGGACGATATGGGGTGTTTTGTGTAAAGGAGTTCAATGTTTAGGGATGGGTGAACTAAGATAGATTAAAATTTCAAGCTAGATGTTTTTGGTTGTTACATATTTGTTTCTAAATTACAAAGAAGTTTTGTAAAGCCTTAGTTTGTTCACCTATTAAGTTTTAAGTCACTCAAAATGGATTGAAAATGAAAAAAATATGAACTTGGAAATTAGAGTGAACTTAGAGAGACATGTCTAAAGCTATTTTTTCAATATTTTTTGAAGCAAACTATCATTCATCCTCTTTTTATGTTTTCTAGATTGCTCCTTTATTTCTAGTGCTCAAAGAACATTTGTAGGGCTCCCCTTAGATTGCACATTCAATGACACAAAAAATTGTTCAATTTAGAGAAAAAATGTAGAAAATATTGAAAAGTGTTTAAGGTTCAATGTGTTCCACGATAGATGTGATTACCCTAGTTCTTTTGATCCCCCTTGTTTTTTTTTTGTTAAAATGTAGTAACTCTTATGTTTGCTATGTGTGGAGGACTTTGCAAATTTTTCAATCAAGATTTAGTATAATAAACCTTTAAAATATCATCTTTTTACTTTTTACATCAACTTTAGAGGAGAGAAAGGGGACTGAATTGTAATTTATTTCTAAACCCTAAATTCCACTCTTTGGAATTAGTAACTAATCTTTGGTAATTGTTTGTACTATTTTTTGTGTGTAGTCTAGAATTGTTGGTGATTGAACAGATGTAATTCCGGTTTCAATTCTAATTTTAATCAGGTTGTTCTAATTTTAAAAAGTTAATTTTTTATTTCAATTCAAACTTTTTTGGTATAAGTTCTTCATAAGAACTGGATCCTGTTTTGGATCCTTTGTGAAATCCAGAACTGGTGGGTATTTTTAAAAAGTGATACCCGCCCAACACTGGTTTCAGACCTTTACGTGGACAAAGGCTTATTCCTTCTTGCATGAAGTCTACATCATAGAATGTAGCCTGACCCTTGTTGAGGGGGCTGGGGGCAATTATGGCTCAGGAACAGCTGCCCATTATACGTGCCTATAATTCCATTTTAATGTGAGCGAATGATTGCACTCTAGTGCCTAGTCTGGATATACTCCTTTACCCAGGGAAAACTTACACACTGGAATAGGTAGAACAAGTGCAGTTATCAGTTGGGGATGGAATTGCACATAGCTAAGAAAAAGATGGTTGAAGTTTGCTAGCTCTGAAAGACAGATGACTTTAATTCATAAACTAAGAATATAAGAATTATTGCATTTTGTTGGAATAACCATCATTCAAAGTCAAGTGTTTTGATAAGTAGGCTTCTTAGATCATGGCAGTCGGCCACTTTTTTCAACTTTTGGATTTTGCACAAGTGCTGAGATTTTTCTGAAAAAACACAGTTTGTAGTCGAAAAAATATTTTCTTAAATTTTTCCACAAAGATTTTTTTTTGCAAAATAGCATAAATTCACCACCAAAAAATTTGAGTGATGGCATTGCAATAATAGCCCTCAGCATGATGGTCTGGCTGTTCATTCAGCATGTGTGGAATTTCTTCATCTTACATAATAAGTCCACACATTATGGTCATTCAGAAAATGAAAGGAAAAGACCTGGGGATCTGCGTGCTTTGGATCATGCCAGTAAAGTTTCAGGGCATCTGATCGGCTTTGTGTAGAACTTGTTATGGCCTTTTTGGGGGGTAGAGTTATACTCATAATCTGGTTGGCTATTTTCCCAAATTCATTCCCCCCCCCCCTAAATCTGTGTTTTTCATGATTTGCAACTGCAAAGCAAGATTGGTTGAATCTTAGGATGGTTCGGCATTGAGGTGCCTAATATTTATTTATTTATTGTTCAACATTAAAAAAGAAAATTAAAATTAAATATTCTACTAAATAATGAAACTATTGTGCTTGAGAGTTTCATGTAGGTTTTTTGCATGGCAGGCACATGTTTTTCAAAATTTTTGGCAATTCCAAAAAATAATTAATTGGTGCCTAACGAACTTAAGTAATAGGTTAATAATCAGTTATCAGGACTCCCAAAGTTGAATTTTTTTTTCTTTTTTGATAGGCATCTTGGATTGGCCAATTACAAAAAAAGGTCTTTGGACAATCCCCAAATAGATATGTTGTAACCTCCTCCTTCAGGTTGGTTATATAGGTTACAAAGGTAGAACTTAAGGCAAAGAATTGCGACAAAGTAAAGAGCTATTGGGAACATGTTGGGAATTTGATGGGAATAAAGTGAAAATTTCATGGGAGCACATTGGGAACAAAAAAATCTCACCCCCGTCCCTATGTCAACAACAATTTTTTCCTAGCTAAATGTAGGTAGTTGGCTAATTGTTTTCCAAAATGACTAAAAATATGTATTCTTTTGTTTCTCTATTAGCCAGATTTCAACAATTGTTTTTTAAAAATCACAAGATTTCAATATTGGATTTGAGCATGTAGCCAAATATGTGAAGGATTATTAAATTTTCAAATTACTTTTTTACCTAATCTACAGCCAAATTTGACTAAATCTTCTTGTCGATGATCACCAATTTGAATACATCACAAAATTGAAATAAAAAACCCTCCTAGGAAACATCTCAAGAGATGTACTGTGATCATCATACGAATTCAATATCCTTTACCTTAAGGTGCACAGCCCATTGTCATTTTTCAACGTGCTACTGCGTTTGGGAGGCATTCCTCATCTCTGTCAGTGCGCCTCCATGATTACCCAATTTGTGATAAATGACGTCTTTTTGGTTTACAGTCTTCTATTTTATTAGTGTATTAGTGGTGTCCTCATTGTTATGGTCCTTATGTGTTCTTGGGCTTTGATTTGCCTTGTACTTCTTGTGGATGGGTCCCATGCCTTTTGTATATAGAAGTGTTTTCTTTCTTTTCCTTGCCTGCAACACTAACCAGTCATTGTTCAACAATGTTCCAAGGAAGATCATCAACCCAAAGTAACCCAGGAGAAAAGTAACCAATTCGTTAACCGCATTTGGAGGCCAGTTTCTAATGAGTCACTGAAGAAAGCTTGGAAATCCCCGCCATTTGCCAGGCTTTAGGGTTTAGTTAAGTAGTATGTGCAGATTTCAAGCTCAGTGTTCCTGTACTAAAGTTAATGCAAGCCCATGTGAGTTTATTGAACTCAACACAAACACAATACAAATCATTGAAAGAAAAAACGAAGTCCAGAAGGAAACCAGATGTTCTACTTGGTTTGGGATTGAGGATGCATCCTAAACCCTAAACGCATGTAATACTTGATAGACTGGTAATAGCCCCATCACACTCTAAGTGATATTCGCACCATTGTTTTATTTAGGAATTTTTGTTTGGAGGCAAAGTGGATCTAGTTTTGGTCCCCTGAGGACCAATTTACGTGAGAAAACTAGTTTCGTCCCCGGAGAACCGATTTAGCTGAGATTTTTTTTTCCTGTTGTACTGTTTTGAGATCTTGACTTCTCATTTCATCACCAGTTTGGCTTACTTCTCACATCATTCCAGTAGAAGTTAAAATGTCATTCTGATTAAAATTGAACAGAATGGGCAGTATACTATGGTTTCCACATGGGGGCATCTGAGTACTCTTCAGATTTGAATGTTCAAGAATTCCTGACTTATAGCCTAGAATTCCACAATCATAAAATTGCCAAAGTTGTTCCAACAGATAGGAGGACTTTTATTAGTACTTAAATTTCACCTGGGCCCCAACCACGAATTCCAGTATTGGCCATGGATGGGAGTAGTCGATGCATACCTTGGACTGCCTGGATGGCTATTTCTTCATGTCAAGACTCATTGCTTCTGGCTTCCTCACTTGGAAATTCAGAGAACCAAAGGTTGCTCATGGTGCATTGGCCTCATGTATGCAACCTCAAATCTTTAGAAAAGCCTGTAATGTAAAGGAGCTTAATATTGGTCATGCACCGCACTTGGTCTTTATTCAAGAGATTCTTCCTATGTGGAAGCTAAGTTCCACAAAATGTGTGAACTGAATATGAATTCCAGGTGCTGTTAACTACTCTGTTTCACTTTTCCTTCTTCCCCCTTATTCAGTAACTGGCCCAATGGTCTGCTGGGATACACAAGGGGGTAGCTAACCACAGGCGAAAAAATTGAGCACAATAAATGACCTACGTAAGTACAAATTGAAATAAATTGAAGACTATTTCATGCTTGGTTGCTTCCTCTGCCTAAAAAGAATGATGGGTTTGGAAAACCCACAAAGAATTTGTGTTCAATATGTCCTGAAGCTATCTAGTCTTTGAAGCACAAAAACCTGGAAAGGTTTTACTGGGTTCAATGTCCTGAGCTTTCTTTCCAGCAACAAGAAAGCCATCTAGCTTAAGCATGTACTGCAATTCATGTGTTCTGAGGTGCTGCTACTCATGATTGTCACCAGACATCACACTTCCCAGGTTTAATTTTACTCCCACCACCATCTCCATGGCCCCCACCATCAACTCCCCACCCCAAAATATTCTTTGTGTTCCCTGTACACAAAGCGCCCCTAGGGGGAGGTGGGGGGTTCCATGGCGATCCTTTGCCATCTCCAAAAGATTTTACGAACTGGGTTCTCTTTGGAGGTTTGTAGTTTGACGATCCACCGTCTCCTTCGTTGTCAGCCAGATAGACATACTGACAATTGTTCAGGGCCATCATGCCGCAGAAGCTCTGGTGTACTTCATGCCCCTGTCCTCCAGATACACTATTGCGGTAATTGTATGGATCCACGACCTTAGATAGCGCCGGCCAGGTCATTGTGTTGTTGTCTGCGGTCATCCAACAAACCAAATTCTGCAGGCCTTAGGAAATCTGACTTTGACACTCTGTGAGAAGTCTGGGAGCTCCAAATGAAAGCTGCAGGTCTGGATAGAATCCACACACCAAAAAGCCAAGAAAACCAAGATCTAGAACGGGGAGGGAATATGCTAGAAGTCTTGTATTGGTCTAGCTTGAGTCCAAGGGGAAATGAAAATTAGGAAAAATAGGAATTCCGCAGGGGCAAATTATAGTACTTAGATATGATCTGGGAGCTGGAAGAAGCTGGAAACGAAGTTTTCACTGAGGAAACTCCTAATTGATCGTTGAATTTGAAAAAGGATGTAATTGCAGGACTTCGGTTCACCACAATCCAGTTGAATGATGTCTTGATTGAGCTGATTCGAAAAGAATATGGAACAATCTAACTTTGTGATTGAACTGATGAATATCCCACTCGATGCTAGGCTCTTTGATGGAGAAGAGACTGTTTAGTGAAGAATTAGCGGAGCTAACGGTTTCTTATATATACTCTCTAAGCTCCCAGTCATGCCAAACCAAAGAAAAATCTCCAAGGGTTCGTTCTGGTAGAATGAATTACTCGGCGTGTTGTTATCCTTGCATCGCAAGAAACACGCATTTACCGTTGTCGGAATTGATTGTTTTGGCGGGTGGGGGATCCCTGCAAGCATTTACCTCCACATGGGCGGTTTATGAAAACCGCGGAGCTCCGACGTATTATGTAACGAACTGGAAATTTTCATAGCTCCCCATCGCCAACTTCGCCGTTTGAGCAAACCTGTTTCTCATCACGCGTCGCCACTGCAATTGACTAGCTGTTCGGATATCACTTGGAAATTTTTCAATTCTCGGACATAAGAATTTGGTGGGTCACAGCGCCAGCAGCACGTGTGGCGAAATTAGAACAGAAATTAACGAATGTCAACAACCATGGAGTAAACGCTAATTCACGTTTGGAACTTGTTCTGTTGACGTCCCCAGACCAAATTTACCGGAAGCTCATACCAAATCGTCAACAAAATTAGGTGGATCATGGACTGTCGGAACAGATTTGTCGAAACAGATGCTGTCGGGGCTTCCGGGTCCAGCATCACATCTAATGAGTTCATCCATGTCGCCAATGAGAAGAGTTAAGTTGTAATCCATCTGACTAATGTTGACAGTTACACCTATCAGTTGTGCACGTGTATGATAAAGGCCTACAGTGGGAGAAGTCCCAAAATATAGGGCCGAAGATGAGGACTTCGGCAGTTGCACAGTTTAGCCCCACATTTTGGGATTACTCCCCCTTCCCCTGCCCTCTGCCCCCCCTTCGTGGGCTTTCGCCATCATAAATGATGACATTATCATAAACATAATTGGAGTAGGATCTTGGCCATTTGATATGGACAACAAAGGTTCACACATCATTACATGGCACTTGGATGGGGCCTTATCAGAATAAGGCACCCATCACCTATGGTTGATGCCATATTTTGGTAATGTCAGTGGTGGGCACCCTAATCCCTCCATCTGAACGCCTCACCTACCTCTAAAACATAGGTAGATCAGAAGGTGGAAGACAGGAGGGTTCTTACACCTACTAGTTAAGAGTTGGAGAGATCTTAAATTTATAATTTGGCATAATTTCCCTCAAATTCTTGAGTGTCTACAGTGAGATTCTTCCTCTTTTATAGACAGTGATATTCATGAATATAATGTGCCCGCAAAAATTGAAAGGTCCTACAAAATTTCTTAGGCACACTTTAGATTTGGGGACCAAGCATTCCAGTCCGTTCCTAGCGCCTCGCCTGTCCGACTGGATTAGGACAGTGGACACGAGGTACCCAGGATCATCTCAACGGTATTTCCAATTGACCCCCCCCCCCGCCCCCCCCCAAACGTGCATAAACATGTGTCATTCGGGAGTCTTGAGCAACAAGTTACAAGATTGCACTTTCTTGCCGACAGAATCCCGGTCTTGTACTTACGTAAGTCTCCATATCAACATTCCAATCCGGCACCGCCTCACACAGCCATCTGCCGTGCCGCCTGGATTTGGACACTCGACCCCACCCAGGATCCCATTTCCACGTAGCTACTACTGTGCATTCTTCTGCATTTTCCTGAAAATTGAAATTTGTGACTTTCCCTCGTCCTTTCCCCTATTTTATCTTTTAAAAATAAGTAATGATGTGGGCGGGTATTTAATTTTGCTACTACCGTAACTGTCAGTTTCAGTTTTTTTTTAATTTTGGAATTAGGGAACTAGCAGCTTTGATTTTATATTCCAAAAGCAGATAAAAATCAAATAACTGTCAGTTCTATTTATTTCAAAAACCTCAAAGTACTAGTGGTTTCCGTGAGAGAACTGGGAATGTCCAGCACTAAAAATAAAATTGGAAGGACAAAACAAAAATTCGTCCTTCATACTTACAAATTAGTTGTGAAATCTACTAAAGGTCAATCAAGCACCTATGCAATGCATCGAAAACACACTCAAGTAAAGCCAAAATCACAAGCTTTCATTCAAAGCAATTGTTAGAATAATATTCATTCACAAAACATCAAAAAATAATGCATCAAATAAACAATTAGAAGTATAGAAATGTAATTACCTTGGTATTCAATCATTTAAGGTTATTGAAGCAAAAAAAACAAGGACTCACAACTGGGTTTCCAAGCACAAATTTTCCTTCTACCAATCACATATTTTCATCACTAAATGGATTAAAATAAAACACCAGATTTGTCAAAGTTACTCAAGTACCAAAGTAAGGATTCACAACGCTTTCCAAGCACAATGTGCTTTTGTAAAGGTCTACCAAGCACTTCCATCTAACACTTTTGAGCAGTCCTTTTAAAACAATCCTTAGTTTAATGAAAGTTGCTTCAACACCAAAGCAAGGACTCACAACCCTTTCCAAGCACATTGTGTTTATGTAAAGGTCTACCAAGCACCTCCATGTAACACTTTTAAGTAGTCCTTTCGAAACAATCTTCAATTTTATGAAAGTTATTTCAATACCAAACCAAGAAATCTTTTTTCTAGGCACATTGTGCTTATGTAATAGTTTGTCAAGCATTTACATCTAACATATAATCATTTGGAAACAATCCATAATTTTATGATAATACTTAAACCCCAAACCAAGGACTAATAGCCCTTTCCAATTAGATTGTGCTTTATGTATGGGTTTGCCAAAAACTATTACAAAAAATCACAAGTTTTTTTATTGGAAAAATTTGTCAAAAACTACACATATGATAATTTTGTTTCCTTATCCAACTTGACCAAAGTGTCATTTGGAACAAGTCATTTTGTACACATTTGTGTTGATGTCTTTTTGACCAAGGGGTCAATTAACATTTTGACTAATCAATATGACAAAATGTTACTTTGACAATTGTTATATATTTCATTTTTAAAATAACAAAATAAGCATTCAAAGCATTGATTACAATGTTGAATGAATGTTTTGGGACCTTTTATCATATATGGCTTCACAAAAATATTTTCCCAGGTGCTATTATAATATTGGCAACATATTTGTCAATTGGTTTTCAGCATATTCAATAATAAATTAAATTTTGACAAAAAAATATGAAAAATTAAGCATCAGTTACAACTCCTATGATACATGTTACCATGATTGCACCCCTTAGAATTAGGTACATAGGCCTAAGTAGATAGATAGCTAGGCTTAAGTAAATAAAATCCTATTTAATTTGTTGGTCACAATATTTTTTAATTGGTTCATCCCAAGTGGCATTTGCATTTTGAATATTTCTAATGCATGTATTATGTGAAAACTATTCATTGATATTATTATGTAACTTACAAAACTGAACTTATTAACAAAGGCTATGGGATAAATTTTGTGAAATACAAACATTACAACATTATATCACATCCTTTTTCCCATACAAAGGTAGCCTATTTACCAATTTTCTTATTGTTTATTACCCAACCTACCTACCTTAACCTAAGCCTAAATAAAATAATATATAAGTAGGTAGGTATAAATATATTGTGTAACTAGCAGGTGTGAACAAGATAAAGTGAACAACTTGGTTACCTTGTCAAAATTAGAACAAGTAGATTGAAAATAGCAATAAAACCCATAATAGAATTATGAAACATTGAGAAGGTTGCATAAAACTCTCTATCAGTTCGGAGGATTTGTACAATCGTATTCTAACAGGGCTTGATTTAATGAAGAATATGAGCAGCAGCAATCCAGGCACAGATAACGCAAATCCAAAACTGAGGATGAATATCCCCAAAGGACCAAGAAAACCTTTTTTGGCCTTGTGCACTCTTTCCAGATCGTGACTTCTCATTTCATCCCCAGTTTTTGTGAAACCGGGGTTTAGTAGCCCTAGTTGGGTGTACTTCTGGGATCATTCTTGAAGTTAAAATCTCATTCTGATTACACAAAGGATAGTACATAATGGTTTCCACATGGGGGCATCTGAGGAGTCTTGACATTTGAATTTCCAGAATTTCCTGACTTGTAGTATTCCCCAACCACAAAATTGCCAAAGTTGTTCCAACAGATAGAGGACTTTTATTAGTACTTAAATCTGACCTGGGCCCCAACCACGATTCCAGTATTGGCCATGGATGAGAGTAGTTGATGCATGCCTTGGACTACCTGGATGGCTATTTCTTCTGGTCAAGACTCATTACTGCTGGTCTTCCCACTTGGAAATGCAGAAAACACAAATTTGACTAATGATGCATTGATCTCATGTATGCAACCTCAAATCTCTAAAAAAGCCTGTAATGTAAAGGAGCTCAATATTGGTCATATGTACATGCAGAGCACTTGTTTACAAGCTAAGTTCCACAAAATGTGTGAGCTGAATGTGAATTCCAGGTGCTGTTAATTACTATGTTTCTCTCGCCCTTCTTCCCCCCTTATTCAGTACCTGGCCCAATGGTCTGCTGGCATGCACAGGGGGTTGCAGTAGCCGACCACTGGTGAAAGAATTAAGCACATCAAATGACCTATGTATGGACAAATTGAAATAAATTGAAGACTATTTCATGCTTGGTTGCTTGCTATGCCTGTAAAAAGAATGATGGGTTCACATAAAAAACCCACAAAGAATTTGTGTTCAATATGTCCTAAAGCTATCAATTCTTCAAGCACAAAGACCCAGAAAGGTTCTACTGGGTTCAATGTCCTGAGCTTTCTTTCCAGCAACAAGAAAACCATCTAGCTTAAGCATGTGCTGCAATTCATGTGTTCTGAGGTGCTGCTACTCATGATTGTCACCAGAGATCAGACTTCCCAGGTTTAATTTTACTCCCACCACCATCTCCATGGCCCCCACCATCAACTCCCCACCCCATAATATTCTTTGTGCTGTCTGTACACATAGCGCCCGTAGGGGGAGGTGGGGGGTTCCATGGCGATCCTTTGCCATCTCCAAAAGATTTCACGAACTGGGTTCTCTTTGGAGGTTTGTAGTTTGACGATCCACCATCCCCTTCGTTGTCAGCCTGATAGACATACTGATAATTGTTGACGGCCAGCATGCCGCAGGAACTCTGGTGTACTTCATGCCCCTGTCCTCCAGACACACTCTTGCGGTTATTGCATGGATCCAGCACCTTCGATAGCCCCGGCCAGGTCATTGTGCTGTTGTCTGTGGTAATCCAACAAACAAAATTCTTCAAGCCTTACGAAATCTGGCTTGTCCACCCTTTTAGTAGTCTCGTAGCTCCAAATGAAAGCTGCAGATCTGGATAGAATCCACACACCAAAAAGCGACGAAGACAAAAATCTACAATGGGGAGGGAATATGCTGGAAGTGTTGTATTGGTGAAGATTGAATCCAGGGGGGATTGAAAATTAGGAAAAATAGGAATTCTGCAGGGACAAACTCTAGTAATTAGATATGATCTAGGAGCTGGAAGAAGCTGGAAGCGCACCTTTCAATGAGGAAACTGCTAATTGATCGTTGAAATTGAAAAAGCCTCTAATGACAGGACTTCGGTTCACCGCAAGCCAGTTGAATGATGTCTTAATTGAGCTGATTCGTAAAGAATATGGAAAAATCTAAGTTTGTGATTGAACTGATGAATATCCCACTCGATGCTGCACTCTTTGATCTGGAGAAGAGATTGTAGAGTGAAGAATTAGTCGAGCTAACGGTTTCTTTTATATACTCTGTAAGCTCCGACTCAAAAACCAAAGAAAAGTCTCCAGGGGGTCGTTCTGCAACAAAGAAATACTCGGCGTGCTGCTATCCTTGCATCCCAACGAATACGCATTTACCGTTGTCGGAATTTTTTGTTTTGGGGCGGGGAGGGCACCACTGCAAGCATTTACCTGCAGATGGGCGGTTTAGGAAACCCGTCGAACTCCGACATATTATGTGACGAACTGAAAAATTTCGTAGCTCCCCATCGCCAACTTCCCGCTTTGAGCAAAGATGTTTCTCATCACGCGGCGCCAGTGCAATCGACTAGCTGCTGGGATATCACTTGGAAATTTTTCAATTCGCAGACATAAGAATCTGGTGGGTCGTAGCGCCAGCAGCATGCCCATTTCCCATTATGTGTGGCGAAATAACAACCGAAATAAACAGAAATTAGAGAATCTAAACAACCGTGGAGTACAAGCTAATCACTTTCGCAACTTCTTCTGTGGACGTCCCCAGAACAGATTTACGGGAAACTCATACGAAATCGTCAACAAATTTCGGTGGAGCATTGACCTCCCGAACAGATTTGTCGAAACAGATCGTCTCTGGGCTTCAGTGTCCACCCTCGCAGCTGACGAGGTCATCCACGTCGCTAATGTGAAGAGTTCAGTTGTAAACCATCTGACTAATGTTGATAGTTATACCTATCAGTTGGCGGACCTGTGGGAGAAATCCCTAGAGTGGGAGAATTCCCAAAATATGGAGCCAAAGATGAAGACTTAGGCAGTTGCCCAGTCTGGACTCTGGACTCTGGCCCCACACTGTGGGATTTCCCCGTATCCATGGGCTTTCCCCATCATAAGGGATGACATTATCATAAATATAATGACTTCTGAAACATTTACCAGAAGA
>Ga0209208_10008673_pt1 | contig 13517 bp, 14 predicted proteins | sample S1TSphfallax_3_FD_187694 | JGI IMG/M metagenome (GOLD analysis project Ga0209208, IMG submission 187694) | Host-associated microbial communities from peat moss isolated from Minnesota, USA - S1T2_Fd - Sphagnum fallax MG (SPAdes) (version 2) | ecosystem: Host-associated > Plants > Peat moss >...
CCCTGGAAAATCTGTGTTGTCCTTGCAGAAATGTTTCATTGAACTTTCTTTCAGGTGTGATCCCAGCATCAGGGAGACTGAGTAACTTCACCAGCAGCTCGTAATACCTCAACACTCCTTTTTGTATGCAACATTTGTGCTCTTTGAGTTTTCCATATGTCATGTTGCTCTTCAATACTGAGAAGTTTTGCTGTATAGCACATGAAACTCATGAAATTGGGCATGACTTCCTTCAATCCCCGCCAGGTTTGCAAACAATCCAGGTCTGTGTGGACCTCAAATACACGTGGCTTGTCACCTTGTTCCAAAGACCACTACTCCAGAAAACGCAACAGCTCCAGTTTCAGTTCCAGATCTGCCTGCATTAGCAGGTATCAGATGCAGATTTTTGTAAGATTGTTACCCTAAATTTTGAGCAGATTGTTACATACTAATCTACATTCAAGGTCAAGAACTGAATGGAGAGAGAACTCCACTAAAACACTTGCAAAAATTGTCAGTAGAAATTCTATTGGGGCATACCCAGATGTGTGTAACGGGTTAGAAAAGTTGGGAGAGATTATGCTCTATATCAAAGCTGATGTAGACACCTGATGTGGGGAAAAATTGCAGGGTGGTCAAATGTGTCAAGTTCACCAACACGATTAGCCACTAAATACTCAACTGGGATCCTGATCAGCACAATGAGTACTGTGGGTGGTGCAATTTTCCTTGCTGTGGTGTGCTTCTTAGGCTGGTTTCCTTACAAGAAGACCTACAAGGATCCTGAAAACGTTGCCCAAGTCATTCAGACTGAAGGTTGTGATCTGCATGCATGGTTATGTTGGTCTAGATGGAGATTTCTCCACACAACATGCATCTAGAAATGCCTGTACACATACATCTAGACATGAATTGGGGGCAGCATGTCTGATGATCAGTCACAAAGTGACAGTAGAAGTTGCACAGAAGTGGGTGACAAGAGTTTATGTCTTGCAGGTTCAAAGTTGGTGATGTTTCATGGTGATTTGCCCTACGCATCAAGCGAGATTCTCAAACGGATAGAGGATCTTACTGATGAAGATATTATTGGTTCGGGCGGGTATGGCACTGTGTACCGCTTGGTCATGGATGATGGATGCATGTTTGCAGTGAAGAAAATTGACAAGCAGGGTGCAAGCTCAGAATGCTTGTTTGAGAGGGAGTTGGAGATCCTTGGTAGTTTCAAGCATCGGAATCTGGTCAATTTACGAGGCTACTGCTGTGCACCTGCTGCCAACCTATTGCTGTATGACTATTTGCCAGGTGGAAGCCTTGACCACAATCTACATGGTAAGAGGAAATTCTCAAATTTCTCTTGTGGCTGATAGTACAACAGAACAATGTAGAGTTTCTTGGTAAACCTTACAATTGAGACAGGGAACCCAGGATCAGACCTTGCATCATTCGAAAGATCAGCTGCAGGGATATCCCGATTTCTGATATCAAGTCAAAAAGAAAACACATATATAGGCATTTGATGCTGGAGAAAATGCAAACTAGGCCCTCTTTCTTTCTTTGATATACCCCACCAGTCCCTTTCAAGAGCAAGCTGGGTTCCTACTCAAGCGCCTTCATCTGTTTTGAGTGCAGAAAGGGAATCACATGAGGAGTTGCTGAGCTGGGCTGATCGCATGAAGATAGCCACCGGAGCTGCTCGTGGATTGGCGTATCTGCACCATGACTGCTGCCCCCGCATCATTCACCGGGACATCAAATCCAGCAATATTCTCCTGGATGCTAGACTGGAGCCTTATGTATCTGATTTTGGACTGGCCAAGCTGTTGGATGATGATGACTCTCATGTGACCACCATTGTTGCTGGCACTTTTGGGTACTTGGCTCCAGGTGGATTATTCTCCAAAACCAAGTCTTTCAATTTGTACAGTTGGACGAGTGAGTACCTAAATCATCAGGTTGCAGATCATTGTTTTGGTGGCAGAAGCTGTCAAAATCATCACTATTGAAACCAGAATGTATTTTATTTTAGCACATTAGGAGGTCCTTGCTAACAATGTCTGTTGTTGACTGGTTGGGTTGTACTTCCAGAGTACATGCAAAGTGGGCGAGCAACAGAGAAGGGAGATGTTTACAGCTATGGTGTTATGTTGCTGGAGCTGATTAGTGGCAAGAGACCCACTGATCCTTCTCTTATGAACCAGGGGATGAATCTGGTGGGATGGGTGAGTCATAGCCTCAACCTCACCTTGTGCACAATTTTATGCCAACAGTGCCCTTTTAAACTTCTTCGTGTGTCTTATCAGTTGCAAGAAAAGGGTCATAACTTAAATCACTAGTGGCAAGTCTTAAGTTTGCGTGATCAAAACATATTTGTTAATCTCAAATACAAAGTTAGTTTTCTGAAGTGAACTGTTGCAGCCCACAACGCAAGATTCATAAAAAAATGAGACCCAACAATGACACTAGTGACTGTTTGTATTAGGCAACTTCATGCATCAGGCAAAATCGACATCTTGAGCTAGTCGACAGGAGATGCTCAGAGGGAATTCCCCACGAGCACTTGGAGGCTGTGCTGCACATTGCTGCTAGGTGCATTGCCCCAATGCCTGATGAGCGACCCACCATGGACCAGGTTGTGCAGATGCTGCAACTGGACACATTATCTCCCTGCCTCAGTGAGCTCAGCATTTTCCATGGCTCCCCACTGTCTGATCCTGAGTGTTGTGGTCGGTAAGACAAGTCACTCACTTTTGTACAGTAGTAACAACACCCAACTCCTTTTGCCTAGAATAATTGTCCCCTATTGGGATTTACATGTTGCAATCCTGGACTGTGATTCAAACCCACAAGCATCATGGGGCTTGGCAAATTCCAGACTGAATTTCATTCCATGGGATAAAGTGGGAAAACCATAGTATTTCGCACCCACACTATTTAGTCAAAGACCCAAAACCCAATTTTTTGAGCATAATGTTCCACAGTGCTTTTCCCATGTTGATGGATGTTATATGGGAACAGCCATATCAATCTATCTTTCTAGATGTACACTATCTTTTCTTGTGTGCAGCAGATACAGAGAGAGAGAGAGAGAGAGAGAGAGAGAGAGCTAGGAAGGCTTGTCATGATTGGAGTAAGGTGTTCACAGGTTATTAGGAGTTGTTGTGTTTTCTCTAAGAGGAAGCTTTCTCGAAGTTGGAAGTAAACACTGTTACCAACATTGTTGAGTTTAGATGAGTTGTTACGGAGGCGATTTCTTTTCAGCCTGTGGAATACATCATTTAGCACTGTCAAGATGGAGATTGGAAGCAAGTTTTCTTCCTCTATTGTGTGTATGTACACTATCTTTTCTTGTGTGTGCAGCAGAGAAACAGTTGGTTTGAGATGGAACTAGTTTGGATTACTTTGTGTTGCACATAATAAACAACACATTGTATTGTAGATACTAGGTAACCATCTGTTGGGAGGACATCTTTTGGCATGTTGATGAATTTTAATTTTTCTTGTGAAATTTTGTTTGGATCCTGTTGTCTTTGCTTTCCATGGATAATTATATATGAAAAATTGTGAAGTTGATACATGTGTAAATCTACTTACACATGTTGATGGCAAATCAATACATCATACATATCTCTAAAGAAATGGAAAAAATGAAATTGTCTATTTTGTGACATATATTTGTCACATAATGTGAAAAGATTAATGTTTTTTTCTTGGAAGCATGGCCTAGCCAGCATTTTTTTCTTGTGTGATATTTTTGGATTTTTTGGGTCACAAATTTGATGCTTTTTTGAAAAAAAAAACTTGCCAAAATTTGGAAAACAAAAAAAATCTAAAAAATACTAGATTTTACACATGGTTCAAATAGTTAGCCAAAAATGTATAAAGATGTTTAAATTTTTTTTCATTTCATATTTTTTAACATCCAAATTTGGCTAAATTGGCTTGTGGATGATTGTCACCTCGTCTACATCACAAAATTGGAAAAAAAACACCGAGCCTAGCACTATAATGTCATTTTGAGAAAATGAACTATTTTCTGGGAAAAAATTACTTAATTAGGTATTTGTTTTTACAATGACAAATCTAAGGCTAGGATATGTTAGTAGTTGACATGGACATATTGATTGAATAGATGATCAATAATGAATTCATTTATCTAAGTAGATGAACTTTTTATATGTAATTGCAAAAAAGTTTTACAAGGAAGATACAAATTTCTTTTGCAAAAACACTAGTGCAAAACTAGCTCATATGTTGCCTTGTCTCATCATATATGATTGTTAATACTTGTTTGGTACTTGTCCACAATTTATGAAAGAATGTATATTGTTGTTGAAGAGAAAATAGTTGAAATCTCGATTGAAGGAGTGCTTAAAAAACATTGTACCTCATGGTGTGGCTTGTTGATCGTTTGGGAATCCATAAATCTATTGTGTTCCTTGAAATTAAAGTCATTGGAAGATTTATGTTGTCAAGTCATATGTGATATGTATTATTTTATGATTGTTGTTGAAGTTTGCATTTTGTGTTTATTCAAAGAATAGTTAGCAATCTAGGCAATTGAAAAGGGATGCATCAAGTGTAGACATGACTTTTCATGTGTGCGTGTGTAGCTTATGGGAGAAGGTTCCTATTTTGTTCAACACATGGGAAATGTTACAAGTGAAGTAAGGCATGATATCAAAAGTGTGGGTTAATAAGTTGGGATTTTGAAAGCGTGTGATACAACCGTCAAAGAAAATGCATTAAAACCAAACTTCATAGTTTTCCTATATGTAATGATGATATGAGTTTGTTGAAGCAAATTTGAAAGTTGTGAAAAACAACTTGATATTTTTCTAGATGACATTATTTGAAAATCTATGTGTCTTATTGAATTAAAATTGATTACATCAATGGTATTGAAAATTATTTTAGAAATAATCTTTCTACTTCTAGTGTGGAGCATATGTATTTGCGTTGATGATTTTCAATTCCATATCTTGTAATTAGCATGAAAGCATTTGGTCATCATTAGTTATTCCAATTGGGCCAAAATCCCCATAGATGCAACATGGAATTGAACAAATTTGATCGAGAGGGTGTAACAAAAAGACATGGGCACATATAACACCCAAATGATTTTATTAAACTTGAAACATGCACCTAAGTGCAAACGGTTGTATCATCCTTAATAATAATATTATGCTCCCAAAGTCTACAAGAATTCCTACTTTTTGTATTGAATTTATAACTAAAGGTCTCAAGGGGTCAAGTCACTTTGATCTCTTTCTCTTTTGAGCTCAATGGGCCTCATCCCGTATTTTCACAAGCCACATACCATAACAACCCATGTTGAACGTGCACCTCACATACCCATACAAAAAGCAAACAAAAGAACCATCCATTAAATCCCCATAACACACAGTCCTTATGGCTTATTGTAATATAAAAAACACAACAACATGGTCATTGCGACAACAACCTTGTCCCAATTTACATTCTTCAAGTTGGATTAACCAAGAAAAGTGATGTATTTTATGAGTTTGATGAAAAAAAACTTAGCCCATTATAGATCAATGATTTTGGACCAAATTGACTTAAGCACCTTTTTCCCAACATTTGAACGTACTCTCTCATGAAACATAATAGACACACTAGACTCAACACACACAAATGTAACAACACACTTTGAAATTTTTTGGGAAGGTTGTTATCAAGGTCCCTACTTTTCTCATCATGCCCATGGTCATCAACCTTCCAAACTACTATTACATGCTACCTTTAACTATTGAAGCATATAGCGCAATGGAGATTTTACAACCTCAACACTCAAGGGCCACATCACACAAACATCAACCCCATTTGCAATCACATTGCTACTTATCTTCTCTTCCTCCTAGCATATTGTTGAAGAAAATGCATCCACTAACCACACCCCACAACTCCGATTCTTATCCTCCTCCATTCCTCCAGTTTTTGGTCAATGTCCATCAAGATATCCATGCAAACATACGCGCACCACATAAAATGCAACCAACGAGAAACAAAGAAATAGAACAAGCAACATTGCACATAAGTGCACATTACCTACATACAAACAAAACAACATGGAAAATAATCACAACATCAAACACTTACCTCCATCTCACCATCAACTACCAAGAATGTGTTGTTTTATGTTTTTGGCAATTGACGATACTATTACATTTACTTTAGGTTTTCATCCAATATGTCTTCATCACAAAGGCATTTTTAAATGGTGCATTCTAGTGTTGTGTGAGTATTCAGGTTAGCCGGTTACCTTGGGCTAGTTCTAATTTCTAATACCCATAGTCTTAATTACATAACCATGTTGGAACCAAAATTGGGGTTAGGTTAGTTCCAAGAATTGGGTTGAGAAATTGATTTAGAGTTTGAAAGGGTGTATGGGAATAAATTTGGGATTAATTTTAGGTGTGAATATTTGGGAGTGTATTAGGATGAAATTGGGATTAATTTTGGTTGTGATAGATTTGAGGGTGTATTGGGGTAAATTTGGGATTAATTTTGGATGTGTTAGATTTGAGGGTGTGTTGGGGGCAAATGTGGGGTCAATTTTGGGTGTGAAAATTTTTGGGGATGTTTTTGGGAAAAAAATTGAAACTAATTTTGGGATTGATTTTGGATGTAGCAAATTTGAAGGATGTTTTGAAACCAAGTTTGGGACTAACTTTGGGAGAAATAAATTTGGGTTGAATCCAAGGGTGACAAGGTATAAGAAGGCACTAGCCTTTCCAATTTGTACCATAAGGCTTTCACATGCATACATTAATGGATTTAAACTCTTTATCTTGATGATATTGTGGTCTTGCTTGGTGTCGTGGAACATAACATGGAAGTTACTTGAAACATACCTTAACCTACCCTAAAAATAAAAAATCTTCTTGATTATTTATTTTTAAATTGAAATTGGAATCAACCTTCACATTAAAAAAACTAGATCCAAAATCAGGGCCCAATTTTTTATAAAAATAAACCTAAGTAAAACCAAAATCAGCCCCATAATTGCTTTTGAAATCAAAATTGAAATTCCTCCTAAAACCTAAGAAATGCACAACATTTGCTGAATTCCATGCCATTTACCAAAAACTTTCAAGCATTGGATTAATTTTTGTAACATAGTGTGATTATTTAATACCTATTTTAACAACTCATCCTTAAGCGTTTTGACATTATGGGAACCCAGGAATCCGAATTAATTTCATGCACGACATTTATTTTTTCTTGTCTAGTCCAAACATTTATGTTATTGTCTGCAAATTACAAACATTTATTCCAACCATGGGATTATTTTGATACATCAATAATTTTCTATGTGCACCAATTTTTATTTTTATTTTTTTGGAAAAATATGACATTTGGCTACTATTTCAGCCCTTGTGTTGCAAGGTTGGCATTGGTTGGAATGAATTGGAACCCAACAAGCTATAAATGTGGTTATTTCTAGCTATAAGTGTCAAATTATTGTAAGCTCGTTTTGGCTATTACCAATTCTCATAAAGAGAAATCTAGGCTACCTTCTACTAAAACATGGAAATATAAATTGAATTAGTAATCACTTGTGAGGTGGTTGAAGCTTTTAAATTGCCCATTATAGCACAAGTGGCCTACTTACAAAAACAAATACATCAGTTCAATACAAAACCACCTTCAACTTTCAAGTCAAAATAAAACTTGGAAATAGAAGGTTGAATAAAAAGTGGCATCCATTTGTGATCACCATTTCACTTACCCAAAAACCCAAAAATTGTCTAGAGTTCACAAACAAATGAACACAGAAAGGATAGTTGTTAATTAAAAGTGGTCATTAGTGTCCATTATATATGGATTCACCAACTCCCATACAAAAAAAATGAAAAAACCTTTGCAAATTGTAACTTGCAAGGTTGCTAACACCTAGGGATAATTCCAACTTCCAAATTTTTGCATCAATAAATTGTTGAATTGAGAGCCTAAACTCTCAACACACCATATTGAAGGCATTATGCCCACCATTGCTTGAATGTTTTTGCATATGGAAAATTATGCAAAGTGTAAAACTTCTGAAAGAACATTTTGACAACTAATCCCAAGTTTGTTATTAGTCAATTGTGCATCTTTGATTTGTAGAATGTTTAGGAATTAAAACATCGTTCATCCTCCACACTATCAAGGACTTGTACTATGGCAATTTTCGCCAATTTAAAATATTTTGGAAAAAAAAGTAAGTAATCTGGATGTTGAAAGAATGTGCCAAAGATGCGTCTAAGGATTCACATCAATTAGCTTAACCATTGTAGCACATGCATTTGATTCATGGCCAACTTGAACATACATAAATTGTTCAATGTTAAGGGAAAATGTTGACAATACTTCAAGAACCCATACATCATTATCAGCTAGCTTTTTGGGATTGCAAAATGCAACTTTAATCATGTCAAAATGCTTGTTAAAACTTTCATTTGCATTATATTATAGCCAATATTGTGGGTACACCACACCCAAACTGTCCATGACATCATGAGCAGAGGATTTCACCACATTAATGCAAATCAAACTCCCCCCCTTCCAAATTCCAAATAGATAAAATGAAAAAAAAAGAAGGTTAGGGTTAAGGTTAAATTTGCACATTTTGCTTTCACCTACATAATGGTTGTAGCATACACCTCTCTAATCACATATGAGACCACACTAGTTTACCAATATGAGTAACCCAAATGTGTTGTTGGTTCACATCAAAAACTAGATGTTCCACACCAAAGTTCAAATCTGGCATTTAGCGCATGATTATGGAATCATGTGTATAAACCAATTTGAACTTTGTAACTTGGAAATACATTAGGCTTAAGCCTCTTGTTTCAATTTGTATATTGTTCAAAGATCTCCCCTTGACATACCTTTGTTGCTACCACAAAATCACAGATAAAAACATCACAAAACTAGTTGAATTTAATTAGGTTATGGACTACTTACAACAATGGCAAAATGGCAACAAACCCCAGTATAATTTGCACATCACAAAGAAGTTCAAAATTTGCCTTGGTTTTGTCATTGGTAGGATTATCAACGGCCATTTTCATCAACAAAGTTCTATATTTCACCATCACATGTTGGGCAGGGGACAAGATAGATATCTAATGGGTTTTCACATTTTTCAAAGTATTTACCCCCTTCATTTCCATAAATTCCTTAAGCTTCATAAATTCCAAATGGCTTTTAGGGCTTTTAAGGCTTTTGGATAAATAATTGTACAAGGTCTAAAATAATCCCTCAATTCTATTCACCATCTACAAATGCAACAAAGTTTGAATTGCCAAATTGGTTTTGTGGGCCATGCAATGAAGCCCCATGGGAATGTGGAGCCCACACATTAGAAATTTGTTGAGTAACACTCAACCTAGTGTTTTGAAAAACAAAAAGCCCATTTGCACTAAATGTGATAAGCTTCATACCAACCAAATCTTTTGTTAGACCTCCTTCATGCATCAAGGCTTGCATGAGGATTTGAGTGAGGTTATCAACACTTGATCCCAACACCACACACTCAAAGGAAAGAAAGATTGGTATCCGCAACCAATTTTGAACCACATAAGCATGAATTGGAAGCTAGCTTTGATTGTTGATGGTATTAACCTCATCACAAGTAAGTGAAATGAATTACATTGCTCCAACAATACATTTGGTGGCCTCCAAGACAATGCATGCATGTGTTGGACCATAGCCCAACTTGCTAAATTTGTCCAATGCATTATTAGTTTTTCCTCAAGACCCAAAAACTCAAACAACTCCTTGTGAGCCTCGTACTCAAACATTGGTTGACCATGTTTTAGTGTGTGGAATATTGTGTCAAACTAAACCAATTTCCTACATTTTTCACTAGCTAGTTTAGTAATAATTTGTTGCAAAACAGACTCCCTTTGTTTGCAAGCATAAATAACTACATTTTTGTCATGCTTATAGTCATTGTTGGTACACCATTCACGTTTTTTCACCCCCTTCATATTTCTTTTAGCCTTCCTTTGACTAGTGTCTTTATGGAGTGAGTCCCATTTTGGAACCAACAACTTATTTTTATGCTCAACCTTTGAACATACTTTGTATTTCACAAGTTGCACACAACCATCAACACCCATCTATAACTCAAACCAAGGCAGTTCAGTTGCCCAAGAAACTTGAAATTTCCTCTTTGACTCATAATCACGTGTATTGTTAACTTTTTGGTCCGAGACCTTTATTAAAACTTGAAGCCTTTCTACTGAATTAATGCCAAGACTTGGATTGTTTGTAAGAAAATTTGAACATAAACAAATCACAAGCACATCAGTGACAACTTGCTTACCTTTTGAGGCAACAAGTTCACGTTTGGATTGAGTTTCAATTCTATTGTTGGAAGCCACATTAAAGTTAGTAAGAGGGGTGCCATTGCTAAGGTTGCGAAAGGTGTAAAAACATTTGAATTTGAAATTTGGGGTTGATTTGAAAGGAGGCATCTTTAAACAAAGAGTCTAGACACATTAAGGTTCATAACAAGTGCATAATGCAATCTAAATAGAAGTTGCAGAAAAACAAAGTGAAACCACAAAAGTAAACAATGTAGTGGACAAGTGTGCAATGCACACTATAGAACCACATAAGCAAAAGAACCTTGACAACAAGAGAAAAGTCACAAAACCAAAAGAACCTTGATAGGAGTAAAACCTCAAAAGCAAGAGAACTTTGGAACCAAATTTATTTCAAAAGAACTACAAAAACAAAAGAATTACAATAAGATAAGACCTATAGAAACATAAGAACCTCAAAAGCAATATAGAACCTGCATTTGATTTGCAAATTGGAATGCTACACAATGCATATGTACACCATATGCAAATGATTAAACATGCAAATACATACCTAAAATAAAAAATGATGAAAAAAATTGGATCTATTGTGTTGCATTGACGTCGACAACTAAGCTTCCAAGCTACACTTTCCAATTTCAAGATCCAATGCCGTTTGAAAATCCATTGTCATAAATCATGGTCACGATTTTGTTATATTTCAAGCACTTGCAAAAAATGAATCTTGCAATTGTCATCTCGAGTCTCTCAAGCTATTACTACTAACTATAATGAGGCTTGAACACTCTTGAGCAAACATTCAAAAGTTAGGAGCACAAAACCCTAAATCTTGAAAGCTCAAGGATAGCTGTAAGTTGCAACATAAAGATGATGTGCACAAAATTAAAACTCATGAAACCAAGAAACTTCAATGTGATTTGCTCATAAACACATGACAAAATGTAAGTTCTAACATCAAGATCCAAACTTTGAAAGACTCCAAAATCACATAATGTAAGTTTTTAACATATGAACATTTAAACTGAATAATCCATACTTGAACATGCCCAAAACAAAAGTTCCTTGAACAAAAAGGATTGAATTTAAACTAATGAACTTTGCAGGAAATAAAATGTTGCCTTAAAAGGCTTTGTTTCAATTCCTATTGGAAGAAGTTTGAGTTGTACTAAAGTCAGAATTTTATTTTATTATTATTATTATTATTTTATTTTTGGCTATTCTGGCATGCAAACTGCAAAAGTTGGGGTGACCAAAAAGAGGCCTAGAGAGTGCTCTTGGGCAGGGTATTTTTTTTCCTCCAATTTTGTGATATTGAAAATTTGGTGAAAATTCCCCCAAAAATAGCAAAACTTGTCAAGTTTACATTAGAGAAACAAAAAAAATTTCCCAAACTTTCCCAATTTTCTTGTCAAAAAAAGGCTACAAAATTTGCTCGAAAAAAACCGCTGCCCTTAGGCCAACCAAGGGTTTTTCTTAGGAATTTTTTTTTGTTTTTGAGCCAAAGTGGTGATCATCCCTGAAAAATATTTAGGCAAATCTGGCTATAAAACCATATATGAAGTACAAAACTTTAATCAACCTTCTATATTTTTGGCTACACTTTGAAAATCAAATATAAAAATCTGTACATTGTTACTATTTTTTTCCCTCATTACTGGCGATTGAAAACCTCCAAAAATCACTTCAATTTCGAATTTCGAATTTCGAATTTCAAATTTCGCTTTTTGTCGAAATTTCGCCAATAAAAAAAAACCCCCCGGCGTACTGAAAGAGGCCGAACGAGGTCCTTTAAAGTTATGGACGAAGTGGCGGAACGAGGTCGCTTGAAGTTCTGGACCTCGTCTGGGGACCTGAAGAAGTGGCCGAACGAGGTGTCTTGAAGTTCTGGACCTCGTCTGGGGACCTGAAGAAGTGACCGAACGAAGTCCCTTGAAGCTATGGACCTCATCTGGGGACCTGAAGAAGTGGCCAACACGAGGGTTATGGACCTCGTCTGGGAACCTGAAAAACAACAAAGAGAAAGAAGGCAGGAGTCCCAGTGTTTTTTTAGGAACGTTTTGTTTGTAGCCAAAATGGCTATCATACATAGGAACAAGTAGAAAAATGGCGATGTCTGTAGGAAGATGTAGCCAAATCTGGCTATAAACCAGAAAGACAGTATATGAATTTTTTAATCGTCCTTCTATAGTTTTGGCTACAGAATGAGAACCAAATATATAATTCTGGCGATTTTTACTTTCTTTTTCCCCTCATTTCTGGCGGCTGAAAACCTTCAAATATCAATTCTTTTTCGAATTTTAAAATTAAAAAAAAGTTTCGCCAGAAAAAGAAAATGCTGGGACTCAGGACCAAGAGAGAAAAGAGAGACAAGAGAGAGAGACGGGAGTGTGTGTGAAGCTCCTCAGCAGCCATGGCGGCCAAAGTGTTCAGCTTGCTCTTGCTACCTCTTCTTCTCCTGGAGCTCATTCCTTGTGGCCAGGCATCTATAGCTGTGAGGCACCGATCATCTGTCATTTGGGTACTTTCTACTTCATCAAAATTCAGAATTTTTTTCGCCCCAGACTCCCCCCCGCCCCCCCTTTTTTTCCTTTGGAGTTTCTGTTTTCTTTTGCCACGACTGGCTGTGCCAGAGGTTTGCAAATGGCCACAGTTTCGGTCATGATTTCTTTCTCTAGGAATTTTTAATTATTTCAGATATGTTTTTTTTTGTAGAATTGGGTGCTGTTACTTTTTGAATGACTCTGAAACTCTTGACCGGAGTGAATTCATCAATTGATTATACCTCTGTGTGTGCGTGCTTTTGAAGTCTGGGCCTCTTTTTTTTTGGGTGAAGTGTTCTGTTGTTTCTTGCATGACAAGATGATGATGAATTGCCAATTTCTCATGTGTAGATATGGCAGGAAAGAGCACTACGGCAAAAGATGCTATTATGTTATCAAGACATTGACAGGTATGTATGTGAAACCAAACCCCCATCTCCCTTGAATGCTCTACTGCAATGAGATAATGAAAAGGTTCTTTGTATGTGTTTCTCTTGCAAAGTTTAGCTAGCTGGAGAGGCTTAGGAGGAGGAGGAGGAGGAGGAGGAGGATTGACTGGTTTCTGTGTTTCGACATTTGAACTTTTCTTGTCATATGCCATTGATGATCAAGCATGATATATTCGCATGCTTTTTCTTCATTGAGAAGCTCTGAAGCA
>Ga0209208_10008675_pt1 | contig 13517 bp, 13 predicted proteins | sample S1TSphfallax_3_FD_187694 | JGI IMG/M metagenome (GOLD analysis project Ga0209208, IMG submission 187694) | Host-associated microbial communities from peat moss isolated from Minnesota, USA - S1T2_Fd - Sphagnum fallax MG (SPAdes) (version 2) | ecosystem: Host-associated > Plants > Peat moss >...
TTTTTTTTTCCCTTAGTAAAAATTCGTCTACTTTTACTATATTTTTGGAAAAATTCTCCAATTTTTTGAAAGCAAAAAAAAATTTAAAAAAAATTATTTTATTTTATTTTTAAAAACCACCCTAGAAGCTCTAAAGTAATTTATTTAATGGTTTACTTTTAAATGATCATCAACATCTAAAGCCACAATTAGTTTATGCAAAGTCGTGAAGAAGCACTCCAACAACATACATCTCACAAATTTTTGAATTTCTTTCCCCTATTCACAATCACTTCTCTTCACAAGAAACTAAGAATGTACCAAAGAAAACCATTATAATCTACCTTAATTGGAATTCCACAATAGGGGGGCTTCAAAGCTCAATTATCTTCTGAATTTTACGTGCAATAATCAATTATTTCAATATCCTCGTCACTAGGCTGGTTTGTGCCTAATAATTATTATTATTTTGTGGTTTACTTTCAGCAATAAAAATAATAATATTTTACAATTAGGCACTATACAAATTAATGAAGCTTAATGTGCTTAGAGTTTCTTTTAGACTTTTTGGCATGGCAAGTAGGTATTTTTCAAATTTTTCAAAAATAATTAATTGGCGCCTAACTAACCTAGGCACTAAAGTAATCAATTATTTATAATGTTCACTTAACTACATATAATGAGTGAATCGATTATTGAATCATCGATTATTCAAATTTTCATAATTGATGATTTAAATCTCATTTTTATGAACACTTTTTCACCTTTGAGAATAGGGGATTTTAGTAATAAATGGAAGCAAGGTTAAATTTTTGGCATTTATTTTTCATAACTTAAATGTTCAAAGCACAACTTTTGAATGCAATATTGTTAAATCTAAATTTAATTGTTGAGGAAAGGGAGAGAGGAATGTTGGTGGAGAGATCAACTCTTGAGCAATTCTTCATATTGAGAGAAGGTCAGTCATGAATTCACCTTCAAAACTAGGAGTGCTTGCAAATGGGCTGAAGAAGAAATACTCCTGAAAGGTCTGGAGGTAGCTTCAAAGGACCAATGGTCACCCAATTTATAGGACCCTATAGCTATAAAACCCTATTACCTACTGGGCCAAATAGGCACTTGGTGGCCCAATAATTATTAAATTTTGGCAATTGCATCTTTTAATTTTCAGAATATTAGGCAGAAAGTTAATTCACATTTTTCCAAAATTAGGCCTTTGGATTGCAATCTTCCAATCTTCCCAATTTTTTGAAAGTAGGGAAGTTGGCCATTTCCCAATTCTTGCAGGAAGTCTGAGTATGTTATATTATTATTTCTGAAACTTTGGGTTATGTTTCTTAAAGTTAGGCCAATTGCCTTCATAATTTTTGATACTTTAGGCCAACTGCCCAGATAATTATAAGGCCAAATAGTCTTGAATTTATTGATTTTGGCCTAACAGGCCCAGCAGGTGCGGTAGCAAGAACCACCAAAGCAGTTGCAAACGAATCACAAAAAAGTTATTGCACCAAAACCATCAAAGCAACTACAAAACCTTGAATCGTAACCAATAACAATAACCAGCAACAAAAGCACAACCATGAAAACCAAACTGAAAAGACGAACCACCAAATCTGATCAACCATGAAGAATTAAAAGAGTAGAACCCACCAAAGCAATTGCAAAACCCTACAGCCCTAACTGGTGTCAAATCACCAAAGTAGCTACAAAAGAACCACCAAAGTAGTTGCCAAACACTACAGCCTACCTCATACATACTAAGAACCACTAAAGCAACTGTACAAAAGCCCACCAAAGGAGCAACAAAAATCTCAATCCTAACTAATAGTAAGAACAAACAAAGCAGGTGCATAGCCATACTGGTACCGCAATTCACCAAAGCAACTACACAACAACCACCAAAATTCCTGCACAACCCTAAAACTGAACCAAACACATGAACCACTGAGTAGTTGATGCTCCCCTGCACCTCCACATTACAATAAGCCTGTCAAAGCATGCCAAGTACCAAAAAGCAAGCACTATTACAGTTCATTGCTCCCTCCCACCTTCATAGAAAGCAATTGCCTAGAGTAGCCCAATAACTTGCCCTGAAACCCAAAGTGGCAGCAAAGAGAGATGACAGCTGCACAAGCAGTGAGGCAACACCCATGTGAAAAGGCTGCAGTGGTGACTAACAATGAGAGAGATTGGGGACAGATTGAGTGATCCCTTCAGCATATAAAGGTGGGTATAGCATCTCACAATGGAGCTCACTCACACATTATGATGAGGATTACTGTACCATTGGGTTCATCAAACTGCTCTTTTCCCATAGAGACAGATTCAAGAAGTCAATCCAATAAGCATTCAAGCCATCTGAAAAGAAAGAAGAGATACATATACAATTGGAAGAATTTACAAGAATATGCACTACCAACTACTAGGAATCTGTTTAGGTGCATTTTGATTGAAGGTTCCTTACCCTTAATACAACTTCTGTGATTCTCCCCATGTCTGCAAAATATCAATGCAAAGCACTTCACCAGCCAGTATACATCTTCACACCTTAGTCAGGAGCTGAAAAAGAGTAGAATGCCAGATACTTATCATTTTCCTCTTGATATGGTCCATCCATGGAAGCATGATAGGGAGCAAGACATTACCCCCCAAGTCAGACTCTCCATGTAACATACACTGTGTTTTTAGAGAAATGAATGAGGATTTCGCTACTGAGAAGCAAAACTTGACAAAAGCCAGAAACATAATCCATCCCAGTACACCATCCAAGAATTCAAAGCTTTGCGTCCTACCCAGGTGCAAGCTGCCCCATCTTATGTGATAAAAGGTCAACACTAGGCTTGCAATCCCACAACTTTTGGGCTTGAGGACTTCTGCTATCATCTCTAGAACTTCCTACTGGAGCTCCTGAGTAGTCCTCCCATGCCCTGTTTTCAGTTTCCTGCTGGTGGTTTGCATCTGAATCCCGGTCTGTAGGAGTCTCAGGTTCTTCTGTCAAGTACTGCTCCCAGAAAACATCATTTGCACCACGAACTTTGGTTGTACAGTCAATACTAGAGCTCACCTCCTCCACCTCTGTGGACCCACCATGCCCCCCGACATTCAAGTCCAGGCATCCCATATTACCATCTCTTGAGTCCCTGGTCCCAGATTGACATGAGCCGCTCCATTGCTCCACATTTTCACCACCTGCAGAAACAGCACATGTTGTTTTGAGAAGACCAAAGCCAGCCCAACATGCAAAATCAGAAGAATGGACCTGTGTCTGCTGACAAAGTCTGACTAACTGGGTGTATCTTCACCTCACAGTAGAGCTCCCACTCAAACATGCACAATTTCTAACCACCATAACAGGAGCAATATCAATACACATTCTCCTAAAAACTTGGAAGCCCATAAGATCCCAATTTTGGATGATGGACTGACCCAGCAACCGCATCTAGCATGGGTTCCATCTAGAATGATCTTGTAGTGAAGTGGACACAACACCACTAAAGTGGCCATGAATCCCAGTCATTCAATAGATTATTGACTTAATGCTTCTTCTGAAGCAACATTGAGATCAGATTTAGTCAGTTTATTTAGAATGTCAGTCCATAGTACAAACTTCACACCTCTGAATCTCTCATGTGTGGGAATCTCCTAGTGTGTGCAATCCCACTAGGATCAAGGAACAAACATATAGTGCATAGGAATCAAACCTCTAAAATCAGGGATGTGATGTAATCCACGAACCAGTTTCGCACAGGATCTAGTGAAATGTTGGTAACTAACATGAAATGACATGCAGACACCCAAGAAATCACACTATTCAAGGTCCCATTGATGGTAGGAAAGTAAGTGTAAGATCTTATACCTGCTACTCTCGCATTATCACTTCTTGGTGATGGTGGAAGCTGCACAATGCCTTCATTGTTCCTTGTGTCTGTCACTACTGGATCACTCTGCAGATGCTCAGTAAGGCCAGTTGAGAGATCTGTTACAGTTACACCTGATTGTCGATTCAATGTGTTTCCCTCAGAGGCAGCCAATGTAGAAGTATAGTCACGCAAGAGTGAATCAAGGTGGCTGTTGTCAATTGTGGGAGATGAACCATCTGGAGGATTCAAGAGCTGCATTATCTGACTCACCACCTCCCCATTGTTTTGAATTGTGACAATCTGACCATCAGCAGGTGTGGTACAGTCAAAACAGTCTTCAACCTCTCCCTCATCTTCCTCTTTTGAAAGCCGGCGTCTTTTAGAGGCAGATGCTGCCATCCGTCGGTTGTTCTCATTCTGTGCCACCAGGTGGGCAAGAAATCCTGGAGTCTGCGCTGCTTTAGCCAGGAATGCCATGATTTGCTGCTGTCTCTGCTGTGTTGCTTGCAGGCGCTCTGCCATCACCTGGACATGCTTCAAAACCAAAAACTTCAGCCTAGCTCATTCCCAACCAGCATATGTGAAGAGAAAGACTGCCCTTACAAAACTGATTGATATGGCCTCATCAGCACAGACTGAGCCCAGATTTAGCAGAGCAAAGACTAAACCAAGAGAGAATAAGATGTAGCAGCATGGCCATAGAGCTGCCAAGTTTGAAAAAGCAAGATGAGTTTGAGAAAGATCCACAGGTAGGAGTAAACAACAAAATGGTGGCACACTACCTTGATAGCAAATCATTTCTGAGATACCTTGACACACAGGTTCACGTGGGCACAGAATCTTATCCATCACACATCACCTTGTTGTGCATAATTGACCCGACACCCCAGCAAAGCCGGGCTTAGGTTCAGCCCCAATACTCATTGAAGTGGTGATGCAGGGGAAGGTGTGTGATTCTTTAGATAAGGATTTCCATTGGACATAGTACCATGGCAATTGCACACAAAGAGAACACCAATATGACTGTGCTGATAGGCGTTGTGGCAGTAGACCCAGTTTGGATGGAGCAGGGGAGATTTGAAAGCATGAGAGAGAATAAAGGAAGCAAGCAGAGTTCCAAAAGGTTCTCATCCAAGATGCATCATGCCCAAACATGTGACACAATGAAGAGACAACTGGTCAAAGGAAGACACAATGAGAGTTTAAGAACCTGAAGCTCATGTTCTGTGTTCTGTTGCACCTGCCTCAGTCGCATTAACTCAAGCATGAGCACACTTTTGTCTCTCTTCAACATCTCAACCTGCCTTTCAAGTTCAAGCTTCTCCTCATCCATGCTGGGTCCAAGAGAACCATCTGTAGCCTGTTGCTGTTGCTGGGAATGTGCAGCAGGCTTTCTGCGATGGATTCCTCGCAGAAGCTCCCTCCGACCTCGTAAAAATCCCTCATTTGCAAACTCCCAGCGATCAGGGTCCACTTTGTGAAATCCCTACACAACAACAGCCCATATTTGCATGTCTTCAAAATCTGCTCAAAGTGGGATTCGGGGAAGAACTTATCTATGAAATTGCAGAGAAGTGAACAACTCCACGACAATTCATTGAAAGTTACCATCCTGTAGGTTCCAGCAAAACCAAAACTAACAGAAACAAGAATGAATGTGGTCATAACCTTATGAGTGCTACCCACAAAATATCAGACCATCACCTTCACCATGAAGAGAAGTGACAAGCTGCCATGACTTCCCACTGACTTCATCAGCTCCTGATGGTAGTGGGAGTAGATGATAATCCGCCCTATATTTCGGGCAAACTGTTTTACAAAATATCTGCATCACAATAGTCTGTTGCATTTACGAAAGCAACAGGATGACTTGGTCATTCTTGGAAGAAACTCTATAACTAGGACTTGAGCAAAACTTGACCTATCATGATGCTCAAAACCCGAGCAGCACCATATCCATCCAAAAAAACATGTATACCATGCAATCCTTCGAGAAAACAGACACCAGCATGTCAGAAAAAGGAACTGCAGGAACAGAGTTCCTCTTTCCGCCTGAAGACGGTGACCATACAAGAAGACGATTTCACCAATAGAGTGAGTTGAACTCTGCTTAGACGTTGAAAAGGCCAGAGGAGGAAGAGAGGCAGTAGTAGTGGAAGAGCTACTCACATATGTGTTCAGTTGGCGCACAAAGCTAGAGAAATTATTGTGCTTGAAGTATTTAGGCAACAAATCTTGTGAGAATTCGGGAGGATTCCAGACAACAAAGCTGTTGTTTCCCTCGCTCCAGGACACTATCATATCAGTGGCAGCATCATCAACCATGTCATAGGTCTTTGTAAGAAACGGCGGGGGTGCATTGCTCTGCAAGCCATCCATAGGTTGCGGGACAGCGGCACCACCAGGGACCAGTGAGGTCTCCGAATTCGTCACAAGTGAAGGAGGAGGAGGAGGAGGAGGAGGAACAATACTCTCCCCTAGATCCTGTACTCGCAAAGAGCGCGTGTCCGACCTCATTCCAACAACAATACACTAATCAACGTTACCTATTGGCCATGTCTCCAAAGCAAAAGGAATGCTATGACCTTCTACTCCTACTCAAGACGGCCACAAAATACATATCGCAACGAAAACATTCGCTCCTGTAACATCAGCATCATCATCATATCCTGTCCGAGAAGAGGTCTCATCTAAAGCTCAGCAAAAAACAAAATGAAAAGAAGAAAACAAAAACCCCAAAACACAGCACAAGAAACTCTTCGGTAAGTAACGAGCATTAATTCCACCGCAGACTACTATCAAATGAAACCCCCAGATGTCGAACGCGTGACCAGGAAACCAGTAGAGATTGAGAGCTTAACAGATAACCACGAGAAACAAAAAAAGAACCAGGATTGCAAACTCAAGAAAGAGAAAAAGCGAAAAAAACAGACGCAGAGAGAGAGAGAGAGCAGAGCACGCTACGACTGTACACGCGAAACACGACACAACAGAACAGTGTCCAGAAAGCAAAAAAGCATACAGAAAACACGGCGCATTTCCGGCGACTAGCAAATGGAACAAGAGATTGGACAAAGACCCCAAAAAATCAAAAAATTAAAAATGGTTGGTGAACTAACCGTAAATAACGTGATCCAGAAGTCCAAATGGAAGCAAACTACCCCGCGTGAATTAGATTCTCGTCTTCTTCTGTCACCGTGCAGGCAGGCTCGAGGCTGCGATGACTAACGCTGTTGCTGCATCACACGCGGCATGCAAGCGAAGCAAAGGCTCGGAAAATGCACGCAGCAGCCTCCTCGAGCGACGAGCCACCGGAGAGAGAGAGAGAGAGAGAAGACCCGAGGTTTTGGCGGGTGGGCAGGAGTTCGCGGGCTGTTTCTTGGGCCTTGGGGTTGTTCTTTTTGTGACACCAGGCATGAGGAGTGATGAGTGAGGGCCGGGTGACCCGAACTCTCAGACATAGGTACTAGGCAGGGTTTTTTTTGGTTTTTTTTATGTTTTTTTTTTGTGGCGAAATTTCCCAACTTGGCGAGTTTTCTTTTTCAGAAACATTTGTGATTTTTATGGATTCTTTTCGCCATTTTTCGAAATTTAAAAACTAATTAGCCACAGCTAGACCTAGTCACTGCTGAGGTCACCATTTGTAGCTCCTCTTCTTTCGGTTTGATTGTGAATTATATTTAATAATTTTGTGTAGGGGTAAAGTCCCCAATTTGGGGGGGCATTCCCAAAATAAGGGGCCTAGGACGTCATGGTGGTAGCCCAAGTATGTCCAAGTCCCCCACATTTTGGGAAGTTACTTGGACACAAGATAACACAATAAAGGTTATTACTTTGTTCCTATGCCTTCAAATATTTTTGGTGAAATTTTTTGCAATTAATAGAATTATCCTTCAAAGTCCTCTTCATTGTGTGCTTGAGTTTCAAACCTCATCCTCTTTTCTTTTTTAGCTATCCTTAAAGTCCTTCAAATTGATGACCATCATCCTCTTTTTTTTTTAGCTCTCCTTAAAGTCCTTCAAATTGACGACCAATTGCTTAAACTAAGGATTAGTCGACTACATGAGTCATCTCTCAAGGTTAAATATGTTGGTGTTGTTGCACTTTGCAATATCCATTTCCAAGGTCTCACACCATGGTCAAAAATGCTACATGTTGAAACATAAAAATGTCACAAACTTCTGATCTCATGATTTGATAATGAAAATCATATAAAAATCATTCTTTCATGAGTTTGTGTTTTTTTTTTTTCACATAAATGTTATGCATATAAAACATGTATGAATGCATATTTTAGTAAGATAGAATATTTTTAACCACTTTAAAATATTTCATCTTACGTATACATACATCATATGTGTTTTAAACACACGACATCTGAGTGCACAAAACATGAAATAACAAATTTTAAATGAGTCTATAAAACTAATAAGTTTGTGATGAGTGTTTAGGTTTGATCTCATGACCTTTTGACTATAAGTAATGTTTCATTCTTGACTTAGTAAAAAATGTTCATTGATCCCAAAAAAAATAAAATGAAATCCCCAACAAAATTAAAGAATAAAAGAAATACAAACCCACCAAAAGTTGAAAGGACAAAACTCCAAGAAATAGGATTGGGAGTTTAACGAAGAATAAAACCAAGAAAACTACTAGAGAAAAGCAAGGCAACTTAGTAAAAAGACTACAAGGTAAGATTAACTAAAAGCAAACTAATGAACACGAATAAGACTTGGAGGGTGGGTGCCCTTATAGGTGATGGTAGAAGACCAAATGTGAAGTTCTTTTTTAAAGAAAGGGCCCTTAATGGGAAGTGGGTGTGGAAGTCCACAAACCCCATTGTGTTCAAGAGTAATTTATTCCATGTTTTTGGCATAAAAAATTGGGCTAACCAAATCCTCTCCATGGATAGGTTGCAATCATTCAACATGTTTACGAATCATATATTGCTTGAATAACAATTTGCACAAAGGTTTGGCTTGTGTTTGACCAAAAAAAAAGGTTAGCAATTAATCATAAGGGCTTAAGAGCAAATTTAGGTTGTGGTGGGGGTACTTTGAAAGCAAGCTCTTGGAGTGGGTTGCTAGAGCATGTTTTGAGTAGTGTGTGAAGAATCCAAGAAAGACCTTTGGAAAATGAAGCAAGTTGGAGGCAAGTTGTTGAAAATTGTGAATAAGGCTTGGGATTTTGGGAAAGGGGGAAGTTTAAAGCCCACATTGAATGGTAGTCAAAATTGAAAGGGCAATATGACATTTAATGTTCATGAGTTGGGGGCTTAAAAGGTTCACACCTTGAATGTTTAGGAGTTAGTAGCCCAAAGAATTTACAATTGGGTCTTTGAAATAGTAAGCTTGCACATTGGTGTGTAACTATGAAAATTGGTACATTGGCACACATGATTACATAATAGTGAGAACTAACATTGGCACACAAGTGAATAATGATTCCTTGTCATGTACTAATTGGTCATTGTGGTGTAAATTGTTTGCATGTGTGAAATATGTGCCACGAGTTAAATAAACCTTGAAGAGTCTCATTGAAAAAATTATTCACAATTGATTTTAATAATATTTTTAAACTTGTTATGTTTTCATCAATCTTTAGGGAAGGAAAACATTTATGGAAGTGCATATATGTTACATAATGATATTGGCATATGTGATTCCTCAAAACAATTATCCTCACATAGGTAAAGATAAATCCCAAATGTATAAATTAATTATGTAAAAAAAGATAAGTTTTAAATATTTATTTGTCAAATAAGGTCATTAAAAGGGTCAAAAAATGTTTACCAACCCATGCATTATATATATACCCAACTATATATTTGTGGATATAACCAGGCTAAAGATTCTTTGCCTCTTGGGACCAACATTATTGGGTTTGATTCATTTTTGTAACAATGTTTTCTTAGCATTTGCAAAGTTGAAATGTTCTATACATGAATAATTGTTAAAAAAATTCTTGTGACTAGTACCTTCCTATCATCAACATGTTGGTTTTGCAAGCCTTCTACTATTTGCTTCTTAAACATTAAATCATATATCTTTTACATTTGTTGTCACTTACATGTTCCATAACTACATTTAAACTATCACAAATAAAAGTTTATGTTTTTGCTAATTTAGAAGTTTATTTATAGCAAACACCTCAATAGATGGTGATGCTTATTTAATGACTTGCATATTTTGATTTTCCATTTTGACCCATAGTCCTTTACTAACTATTCCAAAGTGAATACATTGTGCACCTACATGTTCTTGTCTTGGCCAAACAATATTCAAACTTATTCCTTTTAGTTTGCCTACCTTTCCCACTTTTTCTTATTCAAAGAACATTTAATTTATCAATTTCCCACATTAAAGTTATCCATAAAGTGGGCCAAATCAAGGATTGAAACCCTCAATTTGGCCAAAATTGACAATTATTCTCAACAATCACAATGGAATTCTACCAAAGTGAAAAATGCACAACAAAATTGAAGTTTGCACCTAAATTAATGATCATCTAAGTTTTGTATTATGTTTTGTGTGTGTGTGTTTTCTATCTTGCACAACTCATGTGTTTCTCCATTAAAGAAAAAAGTTTTATTACTTGCAAGTCATGCACTTTTTTTTCTTTCATTTTGAAAGGTGTTATGAATTATCGGTGTAAAAGCTTAGATATGGGTGCTTGAGCATGTTGAATTTTATTAAGGTGAAGGAAGGAAAACATGGGGTCAAATGCAAGGATGGGGAAGTTCAAAGGGAAGCCCACAAGATGTTGTCATTTCTCAATGCTTGAAGAGATGGTGTAACATGAAAATAAGTGTTGTGTGAATGTGGTACACTTCCTAGATGAAAACCTAACAAGGATGGTTTTTTGCAACTAATGAAAAACAAGGAAAATGCCAAAAGAGGCAACGATTGATGGAGCAATTTGAAGGGGAAGAGATATGAATGTCTTTTGAGTTTTTATGTGTTGTTTGTTTTGCTTGCTTGCAAGTGAATTTTGGCAACTAAATACTTGCAAGGTTATGAAGGCTTTCATATGGTTGTGAATGAAGTGGAAATTTCTAAATTGGTGGGGGATAACAAAGGCAACTTAAGTTTGTTGGATGTAAATCAAATAGGTTGGCTGGTGAAGTGATTGAAAGGTCAAGAATGTTGGGGGCCAAGGAGGAAAACATGTTTGTAACTAGAAGATAAGTACTAGTTTTTCCTAGTGTTATGGCAAATTCTTTTGGTTTTGGGAAGAGGATTGGAAGATTAGAAATGTAATTGTGTGTGAACAAGTGATGGAGAAGAATGTTCTAAATTGTAGTGTGTTTTTTTAATATCTCCTTTTTTGTCTTATCTTCCAATGTGTCAAGTATAATGACAAGAAATAAGGGCAATATAGTTGGAAACAATAGGGATATGTGTGGAAATGATAAAAATTACAGGGGATATAGAAATGGTCGATGGTGCATTAAAATACCGAGAGTAATTATGCATGGGAGAAAGTTTGTTTTGTGAAAATGTGTATGTTATTATGCATTTGAAGGGAATTGGGGTGAGTATTTGTGTACACAAAAGCTCCAAGTGAAGATTGTCTTGTGGACTTTTTGGGCTATATGTTGATGTAGTTTGGTAATTAAACCACTTGTCAAAACCTCAATTTTTGGGATTTTGTGTTTAGGTCATTTTGTTAAAAAAACCAATAAGACCAAATGAAATATCCTTGTTTTGGAAATGGGTGCTTGTGTTGATGATGCCTATTATTGACCACAATAGTTTATGAAAGGATCTAGAAGGATCTAGTCCACAAAGAATCCATAGATTAAATGTACCAATGATAATTTCCAAGTATTAAACTTAAATATGTGTAGTGAAGCCTTGTATTGGTACTTGCAACTATGGTTGTTGGATAGAAAGTTCCATATATGTTGTTATTATGTAATGTTCATGATATATTTGCAAATTTTAAGGTGTATAACAATTGATATATTACCTTACTTTTGGTGACAATAGGTATGTTGTTTTTCAACCTTTTTTCTTTTTGTTTTTGTTTGTTATAGTTTGTGATGTTTCTTATCTTCTTGCTTTCCTTTTCTACTTTAAGGGACCCACATCATTTCTTATGAAGAATGAAATAACAAAATGGTTTGTCATTAATGATGAACAAGATTAAATATCTTAAACAACATGATGGTAATTGTCTCCTCAAGTGTGCCCTTATTTTGGTAAAGGGTGGACAATTCATGATCCTAGTAAAAATGTGTTGCACAATGTTACAATAATCGTGGTTGATTGAAATTTATTTGCAAGTATGTTTGGTTCTTATCCATGTTGACATAGTTCTTATGTTTCATTCAATGTATTTTTCCTTTTGTAGAAGGTGGGGCATTTCAAAAGACAAAAAATTTCATGCAGTGGGCATTTCATTTTTCAAAATGCCTCGTTTCTTTTTTTCATGTGATACTTTATGAATACTTGTCCATAAGAACTCATAATGTAAATAAAATGTTTTTTGCCAAATGCTTTACATTGAGTAACATTTGAGTAAAGGCATTATTGAAATGAGCAACCCACTCCTCGAGCATTACTTTACATGTAATAATAACCTTGGCATTTGGTGCTCCCCACATAAGGTAGGTTAGTATGGAAGGCCTTTTTTCCTAGGGCCTTTCCAAAACTCACCATATTGGCCAATATTGTTCCTCTCTCTCAATTGCAACAAAACTTGTTCTCCCACACACAAATTGATTCCACACAAATCAAGAACGAGAAAGAAATACAAGTTGCATGGAGAACAAAATAATAATAAAAGCAAAAAGCCAATTACAAAATGGAAGAAATCAATTTTGTTGCAAAATTGTAGCAAATTGTTGTCATTTGTCGTTGCCAAAGGTGAAAAAAAACATTGAAAATATGAAGAAAATCCAATCTTGCTAGAAATGCACACACACAAGCGTTGCAAAAACATGACCTTGCTAGAAATCAAAGTTCTTGGTTCTTCAAAGTCCTCTAAAGAGAAACCTTCTCCAAGGTTCTCCAAGCTTTCTTCAAGCGAATTCACTTGCTTTGAACAATTTGGTTTTTTTTTTTTTGAGCTTTTTTTTATGGAAGGAATTGCATTACATGTGTATATGCATATTGGTGTGAAAATAAGAACACATTATTTTCTCTTGAGTTTTTTTTTATTATATACCTAAGAATTGCATTATTGTAGTACCTGGGCGACTTCGGCATAAATTAAATTATTTTTTAACTTTGCCAAAATTTTCAGAAATAAAAAGGTGGTTGTCGAATCAGAAATTCTGAATTAAATTAGTTATTTGGCAGAATTAATTTAATTCTGAATTAATTTTTAACTGCGGAAGCAGCCCAGGTACTAGTGTAATTTTTTGGGTGACACAAAATGCTTGGTAAGTACTAGTGTAATTTTTTGGGGTGAATTTTCACATCCTGGCCACACACACACACACACACATGGCAAAGAAAACTCATTCAAAGGCTTTTTTGGGAATAAAATGGCTAAAAGTCGCCACATTATGAGGATTTAAAAAAAAACAATCGCCAGATTTAGACAATAGGTTCTACACGCACAATTCCTAAACTTTTCTATTTTCCTCTCTGACCTGTAGCCAAATTTGGCTAAGACCTCATGTGGATGATTGCCAGACCACCTAGCCCCACATAATTTGGGGGAAAAAAG
>Ga0209208_10008676_pt1 | contig 13516 bp, 10 predicted proteins | sample S1TSphfallax_3_FD_187694 | JGI IMG/M metagenome (GOLD analysis project Ga0209208, IMG submission 187694) | Host-associated microbial communities from peat moss isolated from Minnesota, USA - S1T2_Fd - Sphagnum fallax MG (SPAdes) (version 2) | ecosystem: Host-associated > Plants > Peat moss >...
TTGGGTGCTAGTAAAGATTCCTCAAACATTAGTCTATAGCATTAATCCTCAAAAATGTTAGATTGATGATGATGATGAGGATTCAGAAGCCTCAGAAAACACTGATTTTTGAGCTTTTATGAAATACAAATTGCTTTTATGATATAAAAGTTGTTCCATGTCTTCTTCATCTCTGTCAGGATAAGCATGACCGAGTCTGCCCAATCCATTTTTTGTCTTTTGTGTTGCATAATGCCTGAGGACAGTGGGCGTGTTCTAGAGCAGGTTCTTAATTAACACTTTAGGTTGGAAGTGGTAGACACTAGTAAAGGCCGGAAGTAGGGAATATGGATGGAGATGCTTGGGGGATTGTCACCGTGGATGATTGTCACCGTGGCTAGCTACATCACAAAATTGAAGAAAAAAAAGCCCCTGCTTGAAGGTCAAGTAACTCTGGACATAAGAGCAAAAAAAAGAAGAGCATGTGAGAACAGACACAACAGAGAAGTAAAGAGAACTGCCATTGATTGACTCATCATCTTCCATTGTAGTGATTCCGGAAAAGGGCTTTTACCCTTTGTTGAACTACTCTTGAACACAAAAGAAAAGCAAACTCTTGTGGTGAGCACTTCCATTATTTCTTCGGCTCAAATATTAGTCATCAATCCAATCAATCAGTCAGTCACCCATATGCTATTTCTTGGTGAAGAAAAACAAGCTCTGACATAATTAGCTAAGTGTCAAAGAGGGACAACTCACGAACTAAGAAACATATGAACCCATCATCATCACCTGATCAATATAAGAAAGTCAGAGAATGGCAACAGTTGAATGATTTGCCATGAGTATCATCACCATTTTGCTGTCACTCCGAGATGAAGGAATTGTGAGCTGCATGATCTACTCTTGTGCTGCTGCGGTTTCCAGTGATCTGAATTCCAGTAATCTTTACTATAATCCTTGGCATTCATCTTAGCTTTTAGTCTGGGAGAATTGCAACATCCAAATAGCCATGATCATCACCACCAGCATTCAGCTTACCTTGAGTCTCAGACTCCATTTCAGCATCTGGACCTCTCTCCTTGGCATCTGCCTCCTCCATCTTCTCTTCAACCCCATTTGTTTCTGTAGGTTTTGTTTCGCTGTCATTCGAATCTGATAGTATATATTATGCTTGGCACTGTCTTCTGCCTCAATCTGATGCTTCCTGTTGGCTATTGTTATCCTCCTCTTGGATTTCCCTCCTGTCATCAACTGTCTCTTCATTATCTACTGATGGGTCTTCTAGTTGCTTCAGGGATTCGGACTTGTGTTCTTCTTCTGTTTCAGATACAGTGACTGCCTCTGAGGATGAATCTTCTGTGCCTTTGTCTGCTCCATCTTTCTCATGAGCAGCTTCAGCAGTCATCATGGATTCCCCCTCCTCATGTTTACTGTCTGTTGTTTCTTTGATCAAATCATCGTCAGACCTTCTTTCCTCATCAGGGTTGTCAGTTGCTTTCTCGGTTTGTTCAAGCTCGGAATTGTTCTTCATGGCAGCAGCTGTGTCCTCCTTGTTATTCATGTCCTGCTGTTGTGCTGCAGCAAGTTGCATCTTCATGGCAGAAAGCTCGGAGTCCTTCTCTTGTAGCTTTTGTTGCAGTGACAACATCTCATCCTCCTTTGCATCTAATTGAGATTCACGGTCAACGCATTTCTGCCTTCCCTGTTGACAGACGCCAAGCTGTTTTCTGCTGTGTTCTAATGAGGCTTCTGCCTCCTCCAATTTAGACTCTAGCTCCCGGTGAATCTTATCATTCTCCTTTAGTATTGAAGACATCTTCTTCAAATCCGCAGCATCCTTCTGAGAAGAATTCACACACTTGTCAAGCTCTTGGAGATGATGAAAGACTATCATAAATTGAGAGAACAACGGCACAATGCCATCAAGAGCGTTGCCATTGCCTTTCAGCAGAAGCAGATTAGTGTCCTGCACAAGTAGCAAATGTGGTTCTGGAGCTTTGATCTGCTTCTGGAGCGTTGATCCTTTTTTGCTTCAAACTACAGGAAAATGTAACCAGCTGAAACTCAGAGCTTTTGCTCGTGGCCAGACTTTCAGATTCAAGGGAATCTTGCGGCCTGAGCTCTCTTTCTCCAAGGAGCTATTGCAGCAAGTCTGCGAGAAAGAGACAGAGAGAGAGGAAAACTTGACAGAAAGAAAGATACCTCGTGCTGGTTGTTCAGTCGCTCGATTTCGTTCTCTTTGGCGAGAAAGAGTGCAGCCACGGTCCTGCATTCCTTGAGAGTCTGGAAGCCTACGAGAGCAATCGCTGCAAACGCACACACCAGGAGTATCATGTAGGAAGGTAGCTTCCCCCGAGCAGCCATCAATGCTCCTCCCCCTCTCCCCTGCATCTCTCTGTCTGTCTCTCCCCGTCTCTCCCTCGCTCTCTCTTCTTCCGCCACTTTCTCTCCCTTTCCCTTCAATCCTCCTCTCTCCTCCCCTCGCCTCCCTGCCGTCTCCTCCCTTTCACTTTCCCCAGCCACAAGAATGACAACAATAACAGCAACAGAGTGCGTCCGTCTTTCTGCGATTTTGTTTGTCTCTCTTGACACTGTATCTAAACCAATTGCATCGCAAAATGGATAACAAAGAAAGCTATTGCTACAGGCGCGAGGCGTCAATCTCTTCCTTCACCTCCTCTCTTGTACTACTAAAGAAAAACAACGACATGAAACAAATAGATTTAGAGACAAAATTTACCTCTTCTCGTCTACTGAACAGCAACAAAAGCAACAAACAGATCTATAGTAGACACAAAACACAAAATGCTCATATATGTGTTTTTCTCTTTCCAGGCTCTTTAACAATACGGATGAATCGTCGGTCGGCGAAATTCTTGACAGAGAAACCGTAGCGTTTCTGTTGCTCTCAACAACAAGAAGGAACAACAACAGCAACAAACAGATCTAGACACTTAAACACAAAACAATGCTCATTTTGTTTTGTTTTGTTTTTTTGCTCACAACACAAAATTCACCTCCTCTCGTCTACTAAACACAGCAACAACAAACAGATCTAGACAAGACACAATACACAATGCTGATAATAGATATCCTTTCCCGTTCCAGCCACTTTAACAATACCAATCAATATTCAGCGAAATTAGTAACAACAATAACAACAACAACAACAACACAAAAAAAAGAGCAACAACAAGTAACAGATCTAGACACTTGAACACAAAATAATGCTCATGTTTGTGTTTGTTTTTTCTTTCCAAGCTCTTTAACAAAAGGGACCCGAATATTCTCAGCGGAATTTGTAAAAAAAAAGTGACAGAAGAGAGAAACTGTAGTGTGTCTGTTGCGCTCTCTCTTATCTCTTTTGGATTCCTCAATTATGTGATTGATGAGAATGAGGAGCAGGAAGGATTCCAGCAACGATTGCAGCAGAAGCGCACATGCCACAAAACAAACGCCCCCACAAACAGACACACACACACACACAGAGGGAGCGGGGGGTGGAGGGGGGGAAAAGAGAGAGAGAGAGTGGTCGGTAGGTACATTAGGAAGGCTGGCAGGTAGGTAGGTAGGTAGTAAGTAAATACGTAGGTAGGTAGGTAGGTAAGTCATATCTAAGAGAAGTAAGTACTTGGTAGGTATAAAATAAGTCTTATGTCAGGGTAGGTAGGTAGGTAGGCATGTAGGTAGGTAAAAAGTAGGTCATAGGTAGGTGAAAATGATCATGTGTAAATAATAATTATTAGTAGGTAGAGAGAGTAAAGAGAGCGTGTAGAGAGATAGGTAAAAAGTAACTGTTGGTAGGTAGAAGTTACGGTCGTGCCTCGACTGTGTCCGGTAATCTGGCTCCTCTCTCGCCCGGTTACTGGACTTGAACGGTTACCGGGCTTGAACGGTTTCTGGACTGGGTAAGGTGAAAACCAAAAACTAGATGAGAGAAGGGAGAACATTATGTGTTGTAACCCACATCCTCTGGACCAATGAGAAAGTGACACGTTCGACTATGCATTCCAGAAAACCGGTTATGTACATAAAAGCCCATCATCTCTCTCGTGTTTTTTTTTCTTTTTCTTTTTTTTTTCTTTTTTAGTGACACCCTATGGGATTCAGTTGGGTACTCATCAGGTATCATAGGGTAAATAAATTTTAAAAATATTATTTTTAAATTATTTAATTATAAATTATATTTTCTGAATTTTTTGGGGGGGAAAGACATTGTCAATCTGTTAAAGAAGCTTGATTGAAGGGAAAGTTTAGTATAATGGATGATGTAGGTCAAAAGGAATGAATGTACTACATTACCATCATGAGAACCAATGTTAGTGGGGCAATGGGCATTGAAGGAAGAGTTTGGTATGTTCATGGATGATGTGGGGCCACCTCTGCAGTGCATGTGGTGCTCATCTGGCTAAAAGCAAGCTGGTGTAGGAGCTCTTTCTAGTGTCCCCACTAGCACTTTCTTTATATCAAACTGGCTGCCCACTTTAGAACAAAATTTGAAACCATCCAAGTTATAATATGCTTTTGCAATTTTTGGATGGGTGTCGAAAGGTAATAATTGTCATCCGACTTACAATTATTGGAGATTAATATTAGATAGAATTGAATTTGTTGATTTGTCAATGTCCATGTTGATTAGCAATTTGTCAAATTGATTATTGTTTATGCTTTCAATGTTCTAACATAAAATAAGTTGCAAGGTTCATGTAGCATGTTGGAATGCACTAAATGGATAAAGCAAATTAACAATTTCAAATGAGACCAAGCCAAATTGAAAAATCTTTTGCAATGTGCATATTTTTTATCACACACATTGTACATGTATTGAATTTTTTTTTAAAAATTTACCTTTTCACACAAAGGCCAACCTTGGGGCAACCTTCATATTTTTATATTTTTACACTCCTCTTGGTGTTTCATGGATCTCACTTATTGTTTTTCTCAATGAAAGTTGATTGTAACTATAAAAATTTGTGAACATAGAAAAGATAACTTATAGCTTGTAGTCTTAATGGGCAAAGTTACGGCAATGAAAAGTTTGTGCTTTTCTTTTATATTTATCAACATACAAACTATGGGTTGCGAGGATTAAATGAGTTTGTGTTGATGTAGGATTTTCTATTGAAGCATGCAAGCCTACCAACATTGCCAAAACTTGTGATTGGGCTCGATGAAGCTATTGCCAAATCTGTGGGTGAGAAGAGCTTTGCTATCATCAAAATGAACATGGAGTTTTTGGGCTTTTCATTAATTTCATTTGGAGTTTTTATGGCGGTGTGCGAAATGCTCTTGTTGGAATCTGGCAACTACTTGATGCAATTTGTATGATTTAGAGGGGATATATAACCATTGAAATAGAAAAGAAACATTAAAAGAAATTGCAGAAACACAAGTGACCTAGAAGATTAATCATTATCAACTTGAAGTGCATATGAAGTTTACAACAATATTGTAATAAACACAAGCACTTGTGAGGGAATTGAACCTCTAAAACAGACCTTTCTAACAAACCTACAACCAACCAAGTTAACATACCTTCAAAAAAATGCAAAATGAGAAACCATTGCAATTGGAGTCCAAAAAATTGTTTGACTTGTAAAACAACCATTGAATCCAACAAACAAAAAATCACAACAGAAACCAAAAATATTTTGCCTTGAGTAGAAACAAAGCTAGTAACTCCAATAAAACACATTGCACCTGAACCATCATAGCAATATCATTGTTGTGGTACTCTCCACTATTCAATCCATTTAGCATATGGGAAATTTTCCAATGTATAAAACTATTGTGCAAACGTGCACACAACAATCGGCAAATGAGTAGCGAGCATGTTGTAGAGCTTTGACTTCATAAATGCCAGAGTTGAAAAACATCTCTTATCCTCCACATTGCATACTATCTACACCACTGATAGTTCAGCCAATTTCACATACTCAAGGAAGCTAAAAACCAATATTTGAAATGTTGTCACAAGGTGCCACATGCGAGTTATAGAATTAATGTCAAAAGGCAGTTCCATACAAGATGTTGCATTTGATTTCATTATGAACTTGAACATGCCTTGTTGATAGTTAAGATCATTAGCATTCAAGAGCTCATGTACCTTAACTTCTTACTCATTCACCTTATGTGTTTTGCCATAATAGAAAGTTGTTTAAAGAACCTCAAGGTGCTTGGCAAAAGATGCATCACAATCTAATTATAGCCAGGATTGGAGATACACGATCCCAAGAACATTCATGACACCATGGGTTAGAAACCTAATTTCCAATCATTTTCTTGAACTTTCTATAGCCCCTGTCAACCCACACACACATCATGGAGTTACATACCTAGGAAAACAACAAATAAAAGATTTGAAAAATAAAATAAAAATGAAAGATAAAATGAAAAAGTTTTATTACCTTTGCACTGGTTTTTCACTAGTGGTTTGACAACAACAAAAACATCTTCTATCACATATGATGAATAATCAATTTCCAAATCTCAATGCATTACCCAAATATGTTAGCCATTTGCATCTACTTTTCATGCTTGAAGTCCAGTAATGATTTGAAAGCCCAAAAGTTATATGTTGTGAACTTAGAGCTCTAATCACAATACATCCTATAGATGCCACTTTGACATACTTGAATAGATTTCACCAAATCACACACAAAAATATCTTTGTTTGTGCAAATTTAATCAAAACATGCATAGATTCCAACATTGGTAGCATGTAGGTAAGCCCAAGCAAAATTTGGAGGTCACACAAGTTTTCATGGTTCAGTTTGGCTTACTAATTTGTAAGGCAATTGAAGGCCATTTTCACCAACAAAATGTTGTATTTTACCATCACTCTTTTTGCAAGGTTCAACATTGAGATCCACCTAGTTTTCACATTTCAAAAAAATTGATTCCTTTTTGTTTACATACGTTCTACAAGTTTTGTGAACTCCAAATGCCTCTTAAGTGAATGGGGAAAATTAAAAAGCAATGTTTGTAGCAAGTTTTCAAGGCGAATCACTAGAGGCAATCCCAACAAGGTCTACACTATTGAATTGGTGCGATGGGCCATACAATGGACCCTTATGGAATAAGGAACATAGTTGTCCCTAATTTGTTTTGTAACACCAATTTTGGTGCACATTAACACCATTAGCCCCAAAACATATGAGCTTCTAAACAATTTGGTCTCTTTGCAAACCACCACCTATCATCAAAGCCCCCATAATCACCTTGATCAAATTATCATTCCCTAACCCTTAAACCATTCCATCCAAAAAAATGAGAATTGAAATCCTTACCCAATTTTGCATTACTCTAAAGCATCTTGCAAACTCATTCAGTGTCTTCCGGGTGTGGTAAATTCAAAATTATGTGAGCGTATTATGTGTGGGGAAGACATGGTATAATGATCAAGGCAGACCCATATGGCGGGGCATCCCTTCTCGTAATCTTGATTGATGTATCCACTATCAACCTGAGTATCAACTACATGCATCATGATTTCCCTGACTAAAAACACATTGTGGTTTGCAAGGACCCAATTGCTAAAAGTAAGTTTAGATTGCAAAGCTTTCCTGGGTCCCATTGTAGACCTCCAGTGAACTCCAAAAAAAAACTTTTACATAGTCTAGAAAGCTTTCCATTAAACCCATTTCAGTAATCATCATTGGTGTATATCAACAACCCAAGTATGAACAACATTGGCCATGGTTTCCCCTAATGAAAGCATTTTGCAGTTTGCAAGGACCCCAGCTACAAGTAAGGAAGGCATTTACATCACAAAGATTTCCTCAATCCCATTGTGGTCCAAGGAACTCCAAAATATAATTTTATACATAAGTCTAGAAAGCTTCAATACAAGTATGTCTCAAGAACAATATAGTCTCAAGAACTCTAGGTGTGTTTCTCTTTGCATTGAATTGGCATCTTTAAACCTTCTCATACATGCATGCATGTAGGGTAGTGCCACAGAAACACAAATGACTTATTTGAAACTCTAAACTCACAGTTCCTTCCTTGAAACATGAAAATCATCATGAAATGGTTTATTTCCTCTTTGACATAAGCCACCAGACGAGACTCTGCCAACAAATGAGGAGCGATACACAGAGTAATAATCAATGACTCCAACAACCAAGGAGAGGTCACAGAGTAATAATAGACTCCTTTCTCATTCCCTTTGTGATGATGCCCAGTTAGTGCCCAGGCAAACTTACTGCTGCTGTGAGTCTACAACAGCAGTTGTTTTAGTGGCTGGGTCTGGTGCTACGGTAGATGCATTAACCTTCTTGTACTTATACCAATTGGCACATACTAAGTAAAATCCGATATTCAACACGCTTAGCACTGCCAATGTCCAAAAGAAATAGTCAAGGTGACCTCTGTTGAGATTATTGGGTATCCAACCCGGTTTCCCATTCTTTGTGCTAACACGAGTTACAATTGTAACTATCACGGTGCTGAGGTAGTTTCCAAGGGCAACGGTTGTGAGTGAGAGTGCACTGGACAAGCTTCTCATTGCATCAGGTGCCTGGTCATAAAAGAATTCCAGTTGCCCAATGAATGTGAAAACTTCTGATGCACCAATTAGGAAATACTGTGGGATCTGCCAGAAAATGCTAATCGGGACAGCTAGAGGGGCTTCCTGTGCATTTGTCCCAAGGAGATTGTGGCGCTTTGCTGATTTCAGTCGCTCAATCTCCACGATTGCTGCTGCAACCATAGAAAGAGTAGAGATCACTAACCCTATTCCCATGCGGTGCAATTGTTTGAACCCACGAACATTACCTGTATGCCGCCGAACAATTGGCACCAGAATCCTGTCATAAAGTGGGACACACACTATGACACTTAATGTGTCAAATATGGAAAGTGATGCTGCTGGGATGTTGAAGTTGGGGCCCATGCTCACGTTCATGACTGTGCCTTGCTCAACAAACAGAGTTGACATCTGTGCATACACAGTTGCAAACACAATGCTAGAAGCCCATATGGGTAGGAGCCGGATAATGATCTTCACCTCCTCAACTTGCGTTATCGAGCACAGCTGCCAGGGACTTGGCTGCACCCCCTTGACTTTGTCACTTGTAGTCAGCGTTGCTGCCTTGTCCAGAAATCTGCCATTACAGATTGATAGCAGTCATATCAAAAACACAGTCCAGGAAATTCATTAAATTTTTTTCATTTTTATCAAAGTCAAAAACTTTGGCAACACACAACCCACTTCAATAAGCATGTGGAGTAATGGGTGTCATAATTAAGCAAAAAATCATACAAATGACACTGAGCTGAAAACCCAAGACAAGTGCTTACTGAAAGGCTGGGGTATGTTCAAGCATTCGGCTGCCTTCAATCCCAGACTCATTATCTTGAAGCTCATATAGTGTTGCATGATCCTTGCCCGCAGGGACACGCCATTTCCGAATTGCAGCATAAAGGACTTGGACGATTCGGGTAAGGGGACTGCCCCCTGGCTTCTGGTGGCGATACAGAGAGGTGCCAAAGAAAAAGGTTCCTATAGCTAATCCCATTGCTACTGTTGGTATTCCAAACCCCCATCCCCACCCGATGTTTGTTTGGATCCACACCAAAACAGAGGAGGCAATCAGTGCACCAATGTTGATAGAGAAGTAGAACCAGTTGAAGAATGATGTTTTCCTTTTTTTCTCCTTGAGATCATTGTCATCAAATTGGTCAGCCCCAAAAGATGAAACGCAAGGCTTGATCCCGCCTGTGCCAAGGGCAATCAGATAGAGTGCAAGATAGAACACTGCTAATTCACCTAAGGTAGCATTGTCAGTCGCATGCTTTGGCCTTAGAGATGGCAGAGATGCTGATAGGGTCAGCAAGAGCATCCCCTGCACAATTATCCACACTCCATCAAATTAAATTCCATGATTTGTTGACTTTAGATAACCTGTTAATTTGATTTCCAGGAACTGCAAATCCAAGGCTGATAGTTTCAGGCCACAAATAAGTACCTAATGAGCACCATGAGTTGAGATACTCCCATTTTATACTCACTCCAAAGTGCAGCGCAAAAAAAAAGCACTATGAACTAACAAATGAGAAAAAACACAGAGGAGAGTTGACTTACAATGAAGTAAATAGTGGAGAAAGATGCAATTGTCCAATACCTTCCAAGGAAGGCATCAGCAAAAAACCCACCAATAAGAGGTGCAATGTAACATGTGCCACTCCAGTTTGTTACGTTATTGGCTGCAGCAGCTGGCCCTTGGTGCAACTTAGTTTGTAAGTATACCACCAAGTTTATACCGATTCCATAGTATGCAAGGCGCTCACAACACTCATTTCCTGTCAGAATGTGACAAGTTCTCATATCAAATGGGATCACTTAGAATATTTTTTGTTCAATATTTCACAAGTACTGTAACACCCCTTATCCCAGTAGACCAAGCTAACAAACAATCCATATGGCTTCATTTTCTGGGTGCAAAACTTGAGTAACAAGAGAAATCAAACAAAAGGAGAGAAAAAAAACAATCAAAAGCGATTTGAAGAAAAAGCCTGGTCCATGAGATCTGGATCAACATGAGTGCACATCTAGAAGAGAAAGGAAAGTGCACCTAGAATGAAAGGGCATGCCTTCCAGCCTCCAGTTTTTGATTTGAGTACTGGGTTACCATGGATGTCAACAGTGCCATCCTCAGCATATCCTCCAGCCTCTGGTTCAGAACTCCGGCCAGTCAGGGCATTAAGCCCTGATCCTCCACCAGCTCCTTTCTTACCGTCATCACCTGTGTTTGCTTTCTCTTCCTGGAAGTATCAATCAAATCAAACCCAATCATGTTCAAGAGTAGAAAGGCCAAAATCTCACTCAGCTCAGCTCAGCTCAGCTAGACACCTAAAAGCATGAACATGATGATGATGACCTCAGACAAGAATCAGCTGCATGAAATCCCATTTCTTCATTCTACTACAACTGAGGCTTCTGCACATATTTTCTCCACACCAAAATCAAAAGAGCGTGTTAGAAGATAAACTAGATGGAACAGTGAATTGACCGTAGCAGTCATACATGAATCCAATTGTGGGTCAATTTCATATGCATGACAAACAATCACAATCAGACTAAAATGTCATCTTCTAATCTGCATTCAGACTTTTTTGCTTATGACATGCAGGGGATCTCAATGGAGTCTCCAATATGTCCATGATAACTAGCGTCACATGATGAAGATTGTCTGCAATTGGGTACATGTAGTAGACCCTGGTTTGTACACATACTAGACGCTGATTGAAGTTTTCCTCTGTCTCAAGATTTGAACAGGATTGAACTTCTTTAATGCACTGCAGAGAACGAAGACCGGCAACTAATAGAATCTGCAAGCTTTACTCCATTCAGCTTACACAAACCCTGAGTTCCAAACCATGAGTTCCAAACCCTTCATGAATGAAAAAAGGGGGATCATAAATTCCGTGAGAGGAGGAAGGCATCCTCACACAAGGATCCAAACCCAATCCCCACAAAACTATGTACAATTGCATGGAACAAATGGCAGAGAAACACTGAAAATTCTAATGTAACAAAATCACATTTCTCTCGTTCCTGGAGACTTATGCTGCGACCCCGTGGCCCATTTGAAAGATGTTGATGCTCTAATATTCTATACTGGATTTTATTTTTTTTATAATCATACCAGAGAATTCGGCGCCATTTCTTCTTGGACTTGATTCTCGGCAGCAGGACCGAAAGCTTCATGTGCTGAAGGAGGAGGATCGGAGGAGACATCGACGGCAGCTGGTAAAGTTTCAGCTGTGTTCTCGTCAAAGTGCCAACTCGCCATGGCTAAAGAAATCGTGAGCTAGCTGGCTCCTGGCTCCGAAACAAAGAGGAGGAGGATGTGCAAGAGATTGCACAGGAAAGCTGGGAGAAGAAGAAAATTTCTTCACAGATAGTGATGACGATTCCTCCTACCTATAACATCATCATCATCATCATCATCATCCCCTGATCAGGCCCTTGCAAAAGTTGCCAACCAAATAAATGTGGTTGCACATCCATTCCCTCAGTCTCAAACCTGAAGAAGACGAAGGAACACAAAGAAAACAAATTGTAAAACACTTTTCTTTACTACAACCAGCAGCAAATCAATCTTGATCGATCCTCACGACCTCTAAGTCTTCCTCTTCTTCTTCTTCTTCTTCTTCTTCTTACCACTCCCCCGGGTAAAAAAAAAGTCCACAAAATTTAAGAAACTACGAACAAAAATAATTCCATCAACAAGACCACAAGATCTAATCCAACAAATTCAACAACAACAACAACAACAACAGAAGACAATCCACCAAACAAAAAAACCTTAAGTGCAAAAACCTCAAGATTCCTGTAAGAACCAAAAAACAAATTCCAGAGAAAAACTACTACAGCCAAGAAATGATCCCCTCTCCTTAACCTTCTCTTCCTCGTCCTTTTCGTCCTCTTCTTCTTCTTCTTCTTCTTCTACCCCTGTCAGAAAGAAACTAAACTGCAACAGAATTCGGGGATCCCGAGGACCATAACCATAAAAACGGTTTTTATGAAAGAAACAGAGGGGAGGAGCTATGGGGGGGGAGGTGGTGGTGGGGAGGGAAGAAGAAGCAAGTAAGTTCCCTTTTCCCCCCAAAAAAGAAAAAAAACAAAGGGGGAAACAAAAGAAAGAAAGCTAAAACTTTTTGACAATGTGAGTGGGAGAAAGACACATACGTACACTGACAAGAAGCACACAAATCGACAGAAGAAAGAAGAAAAGACGAGCGCAAAGAGAGAGAGAGAGAGACGGGGAGAGAGAGAGAGAGAGAGAGAGCGATGGGGAGAGAGAGAGAGAGAGAGAGAAGAGAGTGGGGTGTGTGCAGTGACGACGAACTCTTGTGCACTTGTAGTGAGGTTTTTTTGGGCCACCGCCGTCACCACCTTTTTGTCTCTCTAGGATCCAATTTTCTCCCTAATTTGGTGATTAAATTTTTTTCTCCCATTTAATTTTCATTTTTTCCAAACACATCTCGTTTCATTTATACTTATTAAATAGAAAAAAATATAAACATGTACACTAACACATTTTGTATTTAAAATGTTTTTTTTAATATCACCTTTTTATTTTAGGAGAATTTTAAATTCACACTTTTTTTGGTTAAATTCACACCTTTTCTTCACACCTCCGATTATATGTAGATTAAATTTGAGTGTGTTTGTGATCAATCAGGGCACAACTCGAGAACTTGCCCGCAGAAGTAATTGAACTGAATAAAGGAACATACTCTTAAAGTTTTATTTATGTTGTTATCATAGCACATTTCACATTTTAAAAATAGTCTTACTCACATTTGTATTCTACTTACATTCCTTTGTTCATATACAAGGGGGGTTTTCAAATTTTGATGTAATTTTTTTTTTACGTCTTTTGTTCAAAGAAAAAAAACTAGAACATGTTCATAATGCATGCATGTCAAAGGCCATTCATTTGTTCCAAGGGTTGTAACATTTTTTTATTTTGTGCGTGTGCGTTTTAATGTGTTTGTTGGGTGATCTATACATTTTATTTTT
>Ga0209208_10008678_pt1 | contig 13515 bp, 11 predicted proteins | sample S1TSphfallax_3_FD_187694 | JGI IMG/M metagenome (GOLD analysis project Ga0209208, IMG submission 187694) | Host-associated microbial communities from peat moss isolated from Minnesota, USA - S1T2_Fd - Sphagnum fallax MG (SPAdes) (version 2) | ecosystem: Host-associated > Plants > Peat moss >...
AAAACCAGGAATGCCCTCAAATGCTACATACCCATATGCTATACATTGTTGTCCCTAGAGGTGTTGGATGGATCAAACCTGTTTAAGGTAGAGATGGAAGGAGGTTGACACTTGAGGCATTTTGGAACGTTGGGATGGTTGTTGTTGGGGTTGTGCTTGTCTAGACCATACTTGAATTAGGAGATAGAAATAAATCTATACTATAAATGGTTTGGTTCAACAAGAATGAATCTGAATCTTGGGTACTATTCACCAAGTTACTGAGTTGTCCAATAGGATCTTCAGTTGTTGAATATTGGAATCATGGATGAAGTGCTGTGACAGTGCCACTGCTAATGTGATTGCAAGTGGAGTGGAGTATATCAAGTGGCACTAAGAATGAATCCAAGTTGAAACCTACACATCTTGCTGTGTATACAAGGTTGAAGAGTTGAAGTGTTGGGCTTGTCAACTGTTAGTTTCTGCTTGTGTTTCAACAAGTTGAAATCTATATAAACATGGTACAAACATCCTCCTTGAAAATGGTCTAATGATGAAATTTACACACCAAAGTTTAGGAACATCAGCCCTAGGCTTGTCAAGGGCAGGGACATTTTGTACGTTTGAAACTATCTTTGCTTAAATCATGTCATCTCTTATTCCTTGTCCTACCATGGTACATCTATGACTCCCATATCATGGTTTTTTGTGTGATCTTATAAGTGGCAGGTGATGTTTGTGAGGGGCTAGGTTATGAGTAGTTGGATAAGTTGTCTATGGCAAGTTCTACAAAGGTTAGCTTTTTCTTTCTTGATTAGGTTTGGTTGTCCCTATTGGTATATTATGATGAGTAAAATTCCAACAACCAAATTGTTATGGTATGGTCAATGTTTAGTGTTGCCAATGGGAGACAAAGTGTGCAGTTCAAATATCCCAAATCATGCTTCACAATATTAGTTTCTTTGATACGAACAGTAAGTAACTGGCCAATATTTGGGTCATTGGTACTGAATTGTTGGAACCGTGTGACCTTGATTCTTTGCCCAATAGTAGGCCACCAAGGTGTTGCATGTTAAGCCAGATAGTTAATATATCTCCTTCAAACAATAGTGGTGCAATAATTCAAATAGTGAAAAGATGCTCTCTTGGCAGTGCATATAGTGTTTTTCTGTTTGTTCTTTTTTGGGTTTTGGAGTTCTCAAGAGACCTTAAAACAACAGGCTAAAGAAATCTTGAAATGTCCATTCTCAAATTAAGAGAAGTAGGACACAAAACTTTTCACTTGTGTTTTGCCAAATTGTGAGTTCATTTTCAACTTTAGACTATTGACAAATTCATCGCATTATATTCTTGGGCTATGTAAAAGTCAGTTTCTGCTTGTGTTTCAACTGTGGAGTATTGCCAAACTTGCAATGTTCGTGTGCAAACATGTATTCTAACTGTTTGTTTGGGTGCTTTTAGAGTGTAATATTCCAATGAACTACTTGTGGGACAAGAGGTGGACGGTGGGACTATCATCTCCAAGCAAATTAGAGCTTTGAACCATTTCAACACCTCAAAACTACATGATCTTCCCCACAAAAAAATCTTTATACTCAGCAATCAATTCTTTATTGCTTATGACCACATTTAACTATTGTTTCAAAATATGCCTACATTCCTTTCCTCACAAAGGATGTGTCCATTAACCATAATTTGTTGGTCATAGATGCACCAGTTCAATTTTAGACATCCATTCATCTCAAGATGATCTTTATCATTAGTTCTACAACAAATGAATTATACCCATCTACACAACCTCATTTGATTTTACATGGCATCTCCTTGATCATATCCTTTGCCTCATGCAAATATACATGTGATTGATAACATTGACCACATAGATGTAATCTTCCAATTTTGTACTTATGGAACTAAAATTGTCCTTCATCCAAAAGGCTTAGATGTTTAGGAGCCCAAAAAGAACAAACAAAAGTGTTATCATCGTCTTCAACAATTGTAGCATCAGGTTTACTAACAAATAATCTTCACCCATCTATTTAATATGTTCGAGAGCCTCCATGTGATGTGCAGGCAAGGAAGTCCTCCCAGCTTGACATTCCAAATGATAGCATCGAGTGATGTCATCATTTTATTTAAATCCCTCTCAATCTCCTTCATTCTCCCACATTTTGCAAACATGTCAATGAGGCTATTTGACTCACAATCACTTTGAACAATATGACCATGAAACACGCTTGCCCCCATCAAAAGTAATACAATTGACATAAGCATTTGGGAACCCAATGAGAGTCAAGGGTTGTGGTTCCACCTTTTTCACTATAATTATTCAAATAGATCCTATGCCTCTTGTCTTTTCCCCAATTTCACAACTACCACTGTGGTAATATTCCAAGCTTCCACATCACATGACGGCACCTTGTTGAACTTTGTCCCAACTTTCATCATGTCCCCACAGTTTGCATAGATGTCAATAGGGTAATTCTCACAAAGCTATCTGATGAACAATTGTTTTCTCTTAAACACACTTGCTGCTTCCAGTGCGCAATTAAATTTGCTTAGGCACAAGGTTTTTCATGCACAATTGTCAATGTGCAGCAGGTTTTTTTTTCAGTTTCCTGATGGAGCCAAGGTGGTGAGCGTCCCTGCGCAGATTCAGACAGATTTCGCCAGGATGGCAACATTATTCCAAGGAACTCTTAAAACTGCAGCCAGTAGCCTAATTCCAGTAAAGCCCACAGCCTTGGGCTATATCAAGCATATAGATCAGATGGATTTTTATTTAAAATTTTTGTTCATCATGATACCCAGCAGATACCTATCAAGTATCATGGGGAAAAAAAATGTACTTCCATTCTCAATGGCCTATTGGTGAACACACTCACAATCTTCTTCAATTTCTCATAAATTGGATATGCATTGAACATTTGAACAAAATTGAATGAGTTGGGACTTGTGCTTTCTCATTTCATTTATTAAAATAGATTCAATACCTTTTTGTATTGCTTGTCTTGCCAGGTATTGCAATTTGCAAGCCTTCCATTCCATCATAAACTACTTCATTGAATTGCTAGTGCAGTTGATAGCAATCTTTCCATCAAAGGTTTGATCAGTCCTCATGCTAAAATGCCTTTTGCGCCTCTTATGATTGAAATTACAGTACCTTGTATTCCACCTTGTAACATAAATCCAAACCAAGTAGATCAACCATGTTACTCCTCACAATGCAGAAATAGCAAGAGAGTTGTCACAATACTTACATTTAGTCACCTTCTTTGACCAATTATCCCACCACCATTAAGGATTCAAAATAATCTCCACCAAACTTCCCCCTTCAGCATCCCAATTTGTTGGACCCAATTATGAACAAACAACTTCATACACAATAATATGTATATTATTATGTAATTATAATAATGCAGACTATGTAGGCATTATAAACAAATCACTGGAAAAATCAAGTTTACTGCCTCTAGTTAACACCCTCCAGTTACATCATGCCAATCACAACCAACAGGATTAACCATACAGCACTACTACAATTGTGGACCATATTAAACCATCAATTTGGTCCATGACTTCAAATTCCAATTACAATTTACAATCCAACATAAAAGCTGGCAGTGCCTGCCCCTCTACACATGACTGAGTACTCAAACAAGAACTCACACATCTCCACCCACATGTTCATCTTCAGCCATCTCTCATTTTTGCTACTGAGAATTGTATGACCAGTGATTCAACAATTCATGATGAAATTAATAATTGCTCCTTCTGCTTGCTAGCACTCACCTTATAAAGGGTATTCATCAGAGATCCTCTTTTCTGCCGCACATCTGATTTGCTGCTGCACATCTGCTGCACATTAGAACTGATGCTTCTGATCTGTAATCTCTGACTACTTACAAAAGTAATATTCTGAAGCTTATTCTTAAGATCTTGCAGAAACAAATGTAGATTGTTCAAGCTACCATTGACCTTGAAAACTCCTCACGAGCATCATACATATCACTAGCATCCTCCTCCCAAACATCATCCAAGCCATGGCTGGTGGGCTGCAAACCACTTTCTTCATCATCTGATGAGGACAGACTGTCAGCAGGGCCCATCCATGTCTTAAATCCTGTGTTTATGCGTCTCTCCATCTCTGGTGTCACAGCAGTTGCTTCCAAAAGCTCCACCCCTGTGGACCGATTCCCATACCACTCTCCTGCATCCATGATGACAGCTGCTTTTCGTTGCAGGAAGACTGCTGTGGTTCCTAGCAAGGTCACCATCCCCAAGCAGATCACCTCATAACACCAGAAGAGGGCTCTGGAGCACTCAGTCCCTAGAGTCAGAATGGAGGAGCCCAGAAAAATGGCGAGCATCATGAAGACTATGAGAAATGATAAGTTCAGAGTTGCCAAGCACCGCACACCACCTGAACAGCATCCAGTATAAAGTTTTTAACACCCATGTTAAACCATTGTGCACTGTCTTACGCTGTCACAATAGCAATAGATTTTTTGGCAGGTTTTGAAAGCAGCAGAACTTCAATTTCCAACACAATAAATTTCCAATACAGACCTCTCTTTGATGCACAGCAATTGTTTTCAACAATTCTTAGACAGCCATGCCTTCGAGGAGCAAAATATGCCACCGATATCCCTGTGGCATCCGACACACCCATACAAAACTTACTGAATAATGCCATATTCAAAATCTGGACCAAGCCGGTCAATCTCAAAAGTTTGATTCCCTCTAGTGCCAAGAGAACAAAGACATTTGGAGAGAGGTGAGAAGTCAAGGGGAGGTAGAAAGCTCATTGTGACTCAGTGTGTTCTAAAAACTCAACAGAATGAACATTGTAAACTGAAAGATAACATTCAAGCTGACCATGTCAGCGAAAATGATGATTCACCACACTGCCAATCTTACCATCTACTACTAAACTCCGCAATAATCTCAACCGCATCATCATAGTTCCTAGGCATACTCCTTGTTGCCCCAGTTGCAATGACTGGATCACGAACATGAGTGTAGATGCATGAATCCTACTAGTACTAACCCTGATACTAAGCCTCAAAATTGCATACATTTGTCATATCCAGTTACCTGATACCAAGAAAACAAACCTGCAAAAAGGTAAATGACGGTTATGATGAAGACCACCGAAGTTGGAAGGAACACCGCAGCCCAGTAATACTGCACAGCTTCTTCTTCTGTATAAGCGTAAGAAGCAATCCCTGGGTCCCGCTCGGAATCACCCCCGACTTTCATGTGCTCGAGCCGTCTTTTCAGACAAAATGGGTAATCAGACCCTGTGACAGCAAAGACAATATCTACGCTGATCGCGATCGCCACTACTACCGCTATCCATACCAGCATCACTCCCACCATACAAAGTTGCTTTTTCACCTGTCTCCATACCCTCTCCTCTTCCCGCAAACCCTGGTATTCCTCCTTTGACATAAAGGCTTGGCGCAATCCATCCCCCGCTGTCTGCATCATATTTGCCCTGCCTTCTTTCTAACCTGTCTTGAGGAAAAATTCTGCAAAAGCTTTCTCAGGTTTAGCCTATGCCTTTCAGATGATGCAAGCCCCTGGTACTCTCTATGTTTGATCCTGGCAATGGATCTTGTCTGGACCACGAGCTGATTGCAAACAATCTTTGTCAATACCACGGTTCGTGGTTCCTTGCCCTAATTTTTTCGCTATCCGTAAACCAGAATTTCGCCCTTGTGCTCCGCCTCTGAGTTCTTCCTTCTGTGTCCATCCGCGAGAAAAAATCAAGTTCTCTCAAAAACCTTTGAAAATTCTTACTCGACTTGCGCGCCACAATACAATGGAATTTTCAGTGGATGCAAAAATCTATGTAAATCTGCTGTGTACACAGCCTTTGTAAATCAACGTAGAAACAAAAAAGATCTGAAAAAGGACGAAACTTTGTATGCACACCAAGCGCTTTGAATTCGACGAGACTCTCCCCAAAAATTAAAAAATAAACAACAACAAAACTGTAGCAAAACCCTAACCCGTTAGATTTTCACCGTAAGAGTGTCGGAAACAAAAAAACAATTCACACACTGAAACTAAGCAGCACCAGGAATCGAGCTTCATACCAACCCGTAGAACGTCACGACCCCAGAAACATATTTCCTGAGAAACCAACCCATGTATCCGACGAAGACCTGAAAAGCTTGAAACCCTAAACAACGAATGGATTGTTCATCATCAGATCAAAAAAGAGAATATTGTCTGTAGATTTCACGGACTATATTACCAATTGCAGACTTTTTGAGCCCAAAAAACAAGCAAGCATCCGTCCTAAAAGAGAAGAAAATGAAGGTGCCCCAACTATAAGCATTTTGCCCCCAGCAAACCTAAATGTGGTAGCAAACCTAAATGTGGTACTTTAAACATTTGAAGTCCATTCAAACTTTTTTATTGGGGGCTATATGGGCCAGCAGTTCAAGTCTACTTTTGTTCAAGGCTCGCCTTAGGTGGGTTCATGATCTTTTACTTTCAAATCTTAAAACTAGCATCCTTTCATTTGAGCAATCTTCAAAAAGAGGATTAGATCATTTTTAGGAATGCATCTCGAAGAGCACGCATGAGCACTCATTTCTCACCATCTTTTTGGATTTGTTTTATGATTGTCATTGTGTTTGACTAAGATTTTATGCAGGGCCAAGTTTCAGTGTTTGGGCTTCTATCGGCCTAGTTATTCCAATTTTTTGGATGGTCTCTGACATTTTTAACATCAAGCACCATATTGAGCCTCCCCATCATACAACTCATGGTTTTTCTTAATGCATATGCAAATAGCTTGTAAATTCGATAGGGATACAACTGCTTTGTTATGTTCATGGGGAAAGTGCATTACCACGCATGATATAGTTTGAGACTTTTTCAACTCCATTGCTAAGGATGTTGGGTTATATGTCTTGCACGAACAAACTCATGTTCTTTTGGCGCCATCCTTCAAGTCATTATGACAATGAATGGATATTGTGCTTACAATGAATGGTATTTACATTTTGGCAAACATCCATTGCTGACCTGATTCATGTAAATCTTGTTTCACGAGTTGGTTCTTTTCAAGGAGTGGCCACAACAATTATAATTTCAAGCAAAGGTTGTGTCATATCATGACTAACACCTCGAGGGTGATTTTATTTCTCTTGTAATAAAGACATTTGAATGTTACACTAACAAACCAATGACTTCTTTCATCAATGTGCCACATGGCACGGTTGATGAAGGGCTCTAGAAAGCATTTACATTCATTTTGTAGGTAGAGGGTGTTTATGGCTTTTCAAGCCACCATTATATTGCAAACGTGTAGTTGCTGCAATAAAATAGGCCTCTTATACCCTTGGTGTTTTTAGAAATTTTTTGCCCATCTATTTGCATGACTTGTTTCCTGCTACTAGTGATGGGTTTAGGTCCTAAGCTACTTGAATTTTCCTCTTAGGGCTCCCCATTGTGCATTTTACACTTTTGGGTGTCGTCTTTTGTTTGGACTTTAGCCCTTTCTTTCTTTTGTTTCTTATTCCTTTGTTAGGTGTTTTTCCCTTATTTTTTATTTATTCATTTATTCAAACTTGGTGTTGCAAAATTTAGTGGCATGTTTGCTAACATTAAGGTTTGTTGGGCCCTACCCCCACAAGGATTGTCACATTGTTTTCTTTTTAATTTTATTTTAAATATTCATTTTCAAACTATTGAAAGTTTTGTTTTAAAATATCAGTTTTAATAGTGGTGGATAATAAAAAATTGTTATTCGGATGAAAAAATTTCATTCATTAAAAATAAGGTCTATTTTGAAAATGCACAAGGTATAGGATGATGGCATGTTCTATTGGGTGATTCTTTCACTTTGAAATATCTCATGTTTGTTTTATTTTTGCATCATGGATGTTCATTACAAGTAACATTGTGTTGGATTTTAAATTCAAAGCTCAAGTAAACCTCATTTGCTTACTTGTGTTTTTTTTTCTATTGGAATTACTAATAGGGAAACGACGAACTAAGTGTACGAATAGGGCTTTTTGATGGATTAAAGATTATTACAAATATGATGTAGTTGGTTCTTTAATCATATTAAGTTTTTCATCTTGCTCTTAAACTTTTATAGACCCACCACCTTTCTAAAACTTCCTCCTTTTTTTTCCAAAAAAGTAGACCTCATTCTACTTAGAATTCTTTAAAACTTTATTTTATTTTTTGTCACATGGGTAAATTAAGTTATGAATTCTTACACAATTTGCACCATGAACAAGCAAATGATGAACAAAGTTATATTCAACAAATGTCAAAAATTTGCAATAGAGGGTGGGTTGTGAGGAGATTTTATAGCAATATGTTGGGTATCAAAAAATATATAATGTTCAATTCATGCATGAATAAAAACAACGGTCAAATAATGATGAATAAGAGATGAAAATGGAAACATAGTTTTAAATATTGTATATGGAAGTAATCATTTTGAACCTATAGACTTATTTAATAATGCTTCAAATAACATGGATATTTCCACAAATGATGTAAATAATGACACAAAAAAAATTTGTACATGTGTTATGGATAGATATGATGAATAAAATAAACATTTTACAAAACAAAAAAGATTTTCTTGGACATTCCATTTAAGTAGCAAATTAACAAAAATTGCAAAATATCATCTGAAATGGACAATACAAGAAATTGGATAAACATTCATTCATGAAAACCCACAGTCAGGTTTAAATACAACATAAATCAACTAACTTTTAAAACATATTGAATTTTTTTTATTTAAAAATAATATTTGTTCAACATTTGAAAAAAAAATGGGAATGTAGTACAAATTTGCGAAAATGACATGGTGGATAATACACTTGAAGAATATAAAAACAAATGTAACAAGATTGTTCCAATGAAAAACAAATCATAAATGATGAATTTTAATATAAAAGTAGAAAAAATTGTTTCAATCCAACAAAATAATCATGAGATGAATTTTTATAATAATTATAATGAAATATAAAATTGAAAATACTCTTTGACATGTTTAATTAAAGGTCAATGCAATGACTTTTCATTATTGTGAAAGGATCAAGAGATTCAACTCCTTGAATAGGATGGATTGGTGAATCCTAAATGGTAACAACTCTTGGGGTATGAGTTTCCAAGTTGGCTAGAGGTGGCTCCATGTTAGATGCCCCTACCCTACCCCTTGGAATGCTTGTAACTTTAACATCATTTTACTTTTTCTTTTTCGTTGTTTTTTTTTCTTTGTTTCCTTGAGCTAGCTTTTCCATAAATCTTGTATTGAATTTCTCTTTGAGGGACCTTTCAAAAACATGAATGGAGTCAAAGGCCAATCAAGATACCACCCACATTGCTAAAGATGGGAAGATGTCCAATCTTTGACAAACTCCTTTTTGTACATAATGTTGTCAAACTTGGGATCACTCCACATGTGAAAAAGTTGTGGGATCTATTGGATGACATATGAAGGAAGTAAGACATTGACAAAATACCTACAAGTAGAAAAATTGATGTGAGAGATTACATGCCAAACCTTCAATCTAGACATATACATCTTTTGGAATTTATTTTTTTTGAAGGCCTATTATTCCCATTGTTAATGGTATACATAAGCATGTAGAATGACTTAAACTTTTTGCTTAAGTAGAAAGTGAAAGCAAGGAAAAACCATGAGTCAATACAAACCTAAACCACAACCATGGCCATAATCAACCCTAATTAAAGCTAATAGGTGAAGATCAGCTATTAGTTAGTAAGGACAAAGGCCTCGATTCCATGTTAACATTGGTATTGACCAAGGCCTTAATCCAAAGCCATAAGTTGTTATCAACCAAGGCCTAAACCAAAGGCCATAAGTTGGTAATGATTAGAATTTGATCCAAGACTAACTCATAGTTAATATTGATTGACTAACCTCAAGTCACACTCGACCCATGCCATTCGTATCGATTGGTCAATGTCGACCTTAACTACATTTGCATTAATGTATTGACCTTCATTAGGACATGACTACTAGAGAAAGACATCATCATTAAGCCAACAAATGTTAATGTGGAAAAGTTTTTTGGTGCACCCAATGAAAACCCGATGAGAAATAGCTCTTACATGTAGAATACATGTTTGATAGCTTCTTTGGCTCCACTTTGAAGCTCCCACATTTTCCCCCCTTGTTATTCCACCCTTCACCTTAAATTCCTTATAGAAGGTAGGTTCCCAAGTCTTGTGCCTCCACACCTTAATGTAATCAATTAGGGAAAGGACCCTCAATGATTAATCAATGTGTAGATTCTTAAATGTGGAGTTGAACAACTTCGTTGAAGAAACTGTGCACATGCTAAAGAAACTTAATGATGAAACTTTGGCAAGATCCATTAGACAAAACATCTACCAAAGGGGGAAAGGAAGTACAAAGAGAAAGGACCCAACTTTGGACCAAAAAAACAAACTCAAAATGGGACACAAAGGCCCAAAAGAACAAATTATGTTCTAGAGCCCCATTGGTCACAAGAAGCATATCAAAAAGGGAGAGGAAAGGGAAACTTGAAAGAGTAGTAAGCCTAGAAAAACCTTCACTTGCAACTACAAAACAAACAAAAAGAAGTGGCATGTGCTCTTTGCAAAGTTATAGACATTCTTTTTCTATATAAAACCCAAAAAACCACCAAAGGAGGGCCACCAATGCCCTTTGTTGACCATGCCATATTAGCACATCAATGAAGAAAATCACTTCTTGGTGTAAGCAACCAAAATCCTCTATGACAAGGGGAAAAAACATGTCCATCGGGTGTTAATCGTGATAAAGTCCTTCCTTTGCATGAGCTACCACTATTGTAACCACCCCACAAGATGAAACAACATGTGAAACCAAATTTGCTCGAATGGGATCGGCATTGACCATGTTAACCAAGGTGTGAATGTCATCAACCAATAACATGATGTCAATTCGTTGGTGAATATTGAAGGGAAGGTGGCAAAAGGACATGAATTTGTTCACATAAAACCCTACATATTTCATGATGGAAGCAAATGCATCCCAAACAACATTGTGGGATGTATTATGTTCCCCACCAAGGAAACAACAAAGAAGGTGGGTCTTTGCTAGATTTAAAGGTTGGCCACAAATGCAATGAGTTAGCTTGAGATCTAAAGCATGGGAGAGGCCTAACTTGGTGTGCAATGTAAAGGAGAAGATGTTAGAGGCCATCAAAAAGCTAGAATGACCAAGCGAACAAAAAGCCATGCGCTCACCCCTAGGCCTACATAGGACCTTAAATGTGTGTAATGCAAATCAAAAACCATGTCAAAAATGGTTATAAAAAAGGAATGTTTGTGCAACTTATTTTAAATAATTTCGTGAGCTGATTTGATCATTATTTTACAAATTGTATGAAATGAAGAAAACAACCGACCATATATGGGGGAAGAAACTATCATGCCATCTTCAAATGCGCATGAAAAGGGAATGGACCAAAATTGTTGGCACCTATCGCCTTTAATAAGAATGGGCAATGATCCACTAAGAATCTAGTAATGATGATAGGTGCAACAAGTGCCCAATTCCCCAAATAGGCCACCAATGCAATGAACTTTGTGAAAATAAAGTTGATCCCCCCTTGAAAAATGGGGAGAGAAGCTTGTTGATGCACTAAAAGAACGTGTGGGCAATCCCAAGAGCCCAAGCCTAGGACCTACATGAGGTCATGTCAAAGGAATCAAATTGGTGTTGAAAGATTAGTGAAGGGGGAAAGAACAAAATAGATAGGAAAACTTTTAGGCTAAACATCAAGAGAAGATCTCAAAAGCTACTTACACATCCCCTAACCTCGGAAGCGCATTTACATTGCGAACATCCTCATCCAATGCATCTTATAAGAAAGGAGAAGTGAAAGAAACAAATCCAAACAAAAGGTCCAATACCCTAATAATATTTAAAGGGCAACAAAGTAAGAAGAGAAAAGTCGAAAGGCAAGCCAAAAGGCAACCAAGTATAGCAAAGGCCCTATAAAAGCCAATTGAAAAATAAAATGTTCAAATTTTTTTTAAATGACAAAAACATGTTGAATAAGGAAAGGGAAAACATAAGAGGAAAAAACCTTGGCGTAACACATGAAAATGAACCAAAGCAAAAAAAAAAAGGCTTAATAAACAAATCACCTTTATGCATGCCCTCCAAAGAATGGATGACAAAAAAATCTTGTGAAATGGAGTGGTGTGTGAAGAAAAGGGGAACTTGCTTTGCATAAAAAGAACAAACAAAATGGAAAAACTAAGACAACTTGCTTCTTGTCGTGTGAAGCTCTTGAAAGATGGTTATGTGAAAAATGGTGTTGAAAGCATTTACAACATCCACCTTTAACACTACCTTATTAAGATGGAGGTCTAAAATACTTCAAACACCATGAATCATCACCTCGCACTTGCCCCTAATTACCACACCAAATTAATGAGACAACAAGTGAACAAAAAAATCATCACAAAATTATAAAGTTTTTTTCACTAATAAATACAAGACCTCACCCACAGCAATTGTCGAATGTTGAACTGTCGAATGTTGAACTAAAAGGTTTGGCCAAAATCAAAAGTTTGATAACACTCAAATTTCGAGCAATGGACCCTAAGATAGGACTTGCAACGACATGGGGGTTCATTTGGAAACGATGTGTGAAATTGCTAGTTGAATCGTCAAGATCAAAAATGTTTGAAAACCATACCAAAAAGACCACTAGCTAAAAGATGGGGCTACCAAATGAAAGTTGACTTCAAAAAATCCAAGGAAAACTTTAGGTCCGAGTTGAGTTTTAAATTTCATAAGGAATCCAAGCAAAGATAGGACAAATCCAAGTGGTGGAAATGTGTGCAAAACATAACAATCATTAAGTTGGGACTAGGGTAATGGAAGCGAAAACCCTAATGTGAGAAACATATTTCCCAACATGTCATAGTGCAAGACTCCAAATAAGTCGGGTGATAAGGGTGGGATTGAAACTAGAAAGGTGCCTAATGAAGGCGTGATCACCATAGGCTTGGAACTAGAAAGAGAGTTGCCTCAATGGCTTGCACCTGGAGAACATGCTCTACTTGAAGCTCCTCCCAATTGCCTATTAAAAACCATTATGGATGCATCCTAATCTCCTTGTGACCAAGTACATCACCACGAGGGGGGAGGACAAAAAATGTGTGGGAACAACAAAAATAAATGCCAAACAACCATGTTCGATGGTGAGCTAAACATTTAAGGAGAAATCGAAAAGATAATTGTACCTTTCATTTTTAAATTATACAAACAAATACAATGAAAACCCAAATGGAAAGCTCTTAAGCCGAAACCCAAGCCAAAGATGGAGGAATAGAGGCTAGAAAATAATTGAAGGGAAGTTGCTTGCTAGAGAAGGAAATAGCCTTAAAAAGGTGGCAATGCCCATAATGATGAACCATACCTTGTTGCAAAAACAAGGCTTTAGAGCTAGAGCACAGGATGTTCTGCTGAATGGGAAGCCCCCTAAGGAAAACACCCCAAAA
>Ga0209208_10008679_pt1 | contig 13515 bp, 14 predicted proteins | sample S1TSphfallax_3_FD_187694 | JGI IMG/M metagenome (GOLD analysis project Ga0209208, IMG submission 187694) | Host-associated microbial communities from peat moss isolated from Minnesota, USA - S1T2_Fd - Sphagnum fallax MG (SPAdes) (version 2) | ecosystem: Host-associated > Plants > Peat moss >...
GTTACTCAAATTAAGGCATATGATCATGGAAGGTATTGTGACCTATGGTAAGGCTGAATGGAGAAGAACCCTTCAGGCTAATACTTAAATGACTTTTTGTTGAGGATGAGCATAAGGAAAGTTTTCATAAACTTTGGTGCCCCCCATTTCACCCTTTTGTGCAAGATATTCTCAAAAGTTAGTACTAAAACATCTTCTGCTGAAGAGTATCTGGAACGTTTTGATAGACTTTGGTGCCCTCATTTCACCCTTTGTACGAGATATTCTTGTAAGCTAGTACTGGAATGCCTTCTATTGACAAATATATGAAAGGTTTTGATAGACTTTGGTGTCCCCACTTCACCCCTTGTGTGAGACATTCCTGTAATGTTAGGTGGAATTATCAACTGCCAAGACTGATTATTGTTGTTGACTAGGCGGCTGTTGTGACTTCTTTGGCGTCATGGTGGGTGCTCCCCTCCAGGTTCTTTTGTTGGTTTTTCTTTTCTCTTTGCAATGGACTTTTTCCATTTGTTCCAAAAATTAAAATTAAAATCCTCCTGGCTATAACGAAAATTGCCAAGGCAAGGCCTAGCTACCTACTTGACACCCTTCTTAAAATGTGTGTGCAGCATGAGGAAAACCTAGAAAACCAAATAGTGACTTACAACTTCGGTTTTCCTTCAATTGTGTGTATATGTAGTCATCATCAGTTACTCCTATAGACATCATGCAAGTAGAGAAGAAGTACCCCAACTTGGACTTTACGTTTTGAGTTGGAAGAGAGACCTTATTAATTGATATGTACATAGTGTACATCAACAGACGTTTGGCAGTTACCCAATGACATACCCACCACATTCAATTCCGATAAATTATCTCCCGTACCCCCTTCACCTTGTTGTCACTTTTAGAGATTCTAGAACTGAAAACTCCGAGCTCTAAACAGACTAAGGACTTGGATTTCAAAACCCAAAAGGGAGAGCACCAGATTTTAGAACCCAAAATTTGAATCTCATTGAAGCACAAATCAGGAAGACTAGTTCTAGAACCTAAAAAACCCAATGCTCAAAAATAGAACGACAAAATTTTCAAGAACCTGAATTCACAGCCAAAACTCAAAACAGGAGTGCCAAATTTTTAGAGCTTGTTAAAGCTCAAAACAGGTAGACTAGTTCTAGAACCTTAAAAAACTCAATGCTCAAAACAGAAGGACAAAATTTTCAAAACCCTAAACTCAAAGCTCAAAACAGGAGTACCAGATTTTAGAAGCCAAAACTCACAGCTCAAAACAGGAGTACCTACCAGATTTTACAACACAAAACTCAAAGCTCAAAAGAGTTAGTATAACCCAGATTTCAGAACCCACCCATTAGAAATTGAAACATGGGAGAGAAACCCATTAGAGTAAAGTGAAAAATCAAATTCCCCCATGAAGTTACAGCTCAGAACCTAGAACGCTGAAACACGGGATGATTTGCATGGGCTCATTATGATAATGTTCCATGATGAGAATTGAGCTCAACTGTTAAAAAGTGAGGGAGGCATGGAGAGTGGCACGGATGGCAATGGGCAGCACAATCATACGGCAGAGTGACGTTGCTGTCCTTTCCGGCCGTCCCGTGACGCGAGCGTTCCTGCCCGTTATTCCGTCACATCCGGACGCCTGCCCATTTCCCACAACCCGTGCTGCTGCTACCTACCTGCTGCCCGCAGACTTTGGTTTCTCACCACCCCCACGCCGTTTCACTCCTTTGCTTTAATTGCCTACTGGCTTGCCTACTGGGGGAATGAATGAATGAAGGCATCCAAAAATCCTCTTTTTCATACATGATCGATCACATTTAAGTACCCAAGAGACTTAGCTAGCTACTTCATTAGAAGATGGGAAAAGATTAGCTCAAATGCTGGCATGGTAACTTGTAGCTATTCATCATCTACAATCCCATTGGGTGTTTGCCAATTTCATCAACTTTTGCGTTTAATCAAGGTATCCAAAAATCTCTTTTAAATAGATGATTAGATAAGTATCTTAGAGAGGCTTAACTAGTTCAACATAAGATGGGAAAAGATTAGCTCAAATGATGCCACAGTAACTCATAACTATTCATCATCAACAGTCCCATTGGGTGTTTGTCAATTTCATCAACTTTTTTGAGTTTAATCAAGGTATCCAAAAATCTCTTTTAAATAGATGATTAGATAAGTACCTTAGAGAGGCTTAGCTAGTTGATCATAAGATGGGAAAAGATTAGGTCAAATGATGGCATAGTAACTAGTCACTATTCATCATTGACAATCTCATTGGGTGTTTGTCAATTTCATCAACTTTTTTGAGTTCAATCAAGGCATCCAAAAATCTCTTATAAATAGGTGATTAGATAAGTACCTTAGAGAGGCTTAGCTAGTTGATCATAAGATGGGAAAATATTAGGTCAAATGATGGCATGGTAACTAGTCACTATTCACCATGGACAATCCCATTGGGTGTTTGTCAATTTCATCAACTTTGCAAATGTGGGCAAATCACAGTAATCTTGAGAGGAAGCTCGTGTGAGTACTTTTTTCCATTTCGATTGTAACTTGTAAGCTATCAAGTTCATCAACTTGAGATTAATCAATTTCACAGAATGTGGGCAAATCTTAGTAATCTTGATAGGAAGGTCGAGTACTTATCCCATAATCCATTTCCTTTGTAAGTATGATATAAATTTGATGGCCTTGATTGGGTTTAATCACTTTCACAAATGTGGGCAGCAAATCACAGCAATCTTTAGAGGAAGATCTAGTCCTTATCCCTTAACTACCCGGATAAAAGGAGCTCAAGAGGACTGTATATAGGCTAGATGTGAACTTTGTGAGCTATATTTTTGGATCAGGTGCTACTTATGCCCCAAATCATCTACTCCAAGGACTGGTACATTCAAGGACATTGTAAGTGGGGAAGGGGGGCGAGTGTTTAGGGTGCTGTCACTTGTTTACTTACTCATAGATTCTATCAAAGCCTGACATGAAACCTAATGTACAATGGGAAACAAGTTGCACTAGCCCACTTTCAACAGCCCTTTTGGTATTTTTGCCAATGAAAAGTCCCCCAAAAATTCTGTGCTAAAAAAAAACTGCAATTAGAGAAAAAAAAGTTTTGGAAAACATGTTGGAAAATTCATTGCCAATTGCCAATTCCCAATTCATATCCAGATGCCAGTAATATAAGTTTAGATGGTTCTGGCTCTTATGTATTCTTTTACATTGAAGAATGTAAGAGGTGGGTATGGTCCAAAATAATAAACATGGGATTGTTGTGAAGAAGAAGAAGCCACAAGTGAAGAAGACATTCAATGTAGGTAATGTGTAACATACACTAGTTTATATAGTGGTGCCTTGATAGTCAGAGTCGGTCATCCATGTGAGTACCGACCTTGTTGGTGTGGCAGACCACTCAAATTTTTCCTGTAGTGTGTACATTCCTGTAAGAGAAGAATTGGGGTTTTTTTTCTTAATTAAATTATGAAATCCTATGGCCAAAAAGGGAAAAATATGCTGTGAACAAGTAAGTACCCCCCAGTTTATAATGGGGGCTAGTGTTCTTTTTTTGGGCCAATTTTGCCATGTAACCAAAGTGACCATGATCCACATGAAGATTTAGCCAAATTGGCTACAAGCTAAAAATGAAAGTCGAATTTCAAGTACACATCTTTCTATATATTTGGCTACAAACTTGAAACATGTATAGAAATATGGCGAATTTCGATACAATTAAAATTTGAAAAATCACTTGATTTTAGCACTTTTATTTTCCAATATAACTTATTGGCTATAAAAAAAACTTATTGGCCACCCAAAAAAGAAAAAGGCTGATGAGGGGACATATTAGCCCAAGTTGCAAATGATGAAAAAAATTTGATTGAGAATTAAAATTTCATGCAACCAATGAGAAGGCTTAGCATACACTTGTGGGGTGGTTTGGGACTTAGGGTTTTTTTTTTCCTCTTTTGAATTAGTGAGAGCTTGATCTAGGCTAAGGGTAGTTGTAAGTAGCTACAAGATGCAGCAGCAGGGCCACGAGGTGCAAGCAGGTCCGCGAAAGAGGCCGGCGTACCGGGTTGCCGGACAGGCGTGGTGAAGGAGCGGCGCGTGCGAAGCTCCACGCCGCAGCCCCCATCCCTCTTGCCGGCCCTCTTTCCCTCTTCCTCTCACCCCCGCACTTTGCGTACGTACTTCCCCCATCCCCCGGCTCTTCCGCCACTCTTCTCGCTCGCACCCTTCTCTCGCGCCTCCGCTTCCCCCTTCTTTACGCAGAACACAACTCAGCAACTCAGATCTCCAGGCAGTTATTTACTCTCTTGTTACGTCCAGGCTCTCTTCACCACAGTCTTCCGGTGTCGTCGACTCGACAACCGACTTCTCCGTGTCCCCAGCAGCAATTACAAGTCTGTCTGACAATGCAGTTTTCCCAAAACCGCACCACATCTTATTTCACCCAGCTTGCGTAAGGAACCACATAGTAGACAGATCTTGAGCACCTGGGTATGGGTATGTGTTGAGTACATACATATAGATCCCTCGTATAATTCCTCCGGAATCTGTTTTTCTTCTGTATTTAAGCTACTACTATTGCTACCGTAGATTCTTCGCTGGTTTTACCGTCTTGGGTCTAGCTGGATTCCCAGTTCCAAAGACGTTTTTGTATGAGTATGAATCTTGTCGTCTAGCTAGCTGTTTGCAGGAATGGTGTCATGGGTCATCCTGTCGTGGTGTTTTTGTTATTGTTACTGTGCATGTGGTTTTGTGTCTCGGAATGGTTCAAGAATTTGACAGTTGTAGTAAACCACACTTGATTGTTTGTCGATGGTTACACACAGTGTCAAGACTTTCGTGAATTTTACTACTGAGTTTCATGTACTGTAGCTTGGCTTTTTGAGGACGAGGAATTTGCATTTGTGAGGAGGATCAGAGAATCATGCAGTTGACCGAAAGATCAACCCCGAATCTGGTGCGCGACGAGAGGAATCTGTACTAGAGAGCCACAGCGGCGGTGTTGGCGGAGGAACTGCAAGGAGGAAGGCGGATCATCCATCTTATATTTAAAGCTGCAGTTACAGCCGCAAGTTCGCCTTTTTCTACATGATGGGGAGAGCACCTTGCTGCGAGAAGGACAGCGTGAAAAGAGGGCCGTGGGCGCCCGAGGAAGATACCAAGCTGCTAGCACATATTCGCCAGCACGGGACTGGCAGCTGGAGGACACTCCCCAAGAAAGCTGGTAAAACTCCTTCTAGAGTCACACAGTGTATACATGCATACAGAAAGTACCGATTTCGCGAGTTCACAAAATTATGTTTCTAGGAGACGAGAATCTGCTCCTTATTAGATGAGCTCAAGAAATTGCTGAGCTACTTAGACTGATGATGAAATCTCGAGAGTGTGAATCAGATCTGTTCAAACACTAGTTTGTGGAATCCGCATTGCAATGAACAAACGCGCAAGAAAAATGGATATTCATGACAGCGTTGTTGGGGTGATCTGGACAGGATTGCGGAGGTGCGGTAAGAGTTGTAGGTTGAGGTGGACCAACTACTTGCGACCTGACCTGAAGCACGGCCATTTCACCGATCGTGAAGAGCAGCTGATTGTCAACCTTCATGCAGCTCTCGGAAGCCGGTGAGCTGTTCTTCTAGACGAACTCTGCGTAAGATTGAAGATATATATGCTGCTGAGAATTGGCATACATGTGAAATCAAGGATTTGGGTATTGCTGATATAAGAGGGATTTGCAACGTGGTGATTGCAACACTCGTGATGCTGCAGGTGGTCACTCATAGCAGCCCAGTTGCCGGGTCGCACCGACAACGACGTGAAGAACTACTGGAACACGCGGTTGAAGAAGAAGCTGTGCGAACTGGGCATCGACCCCATCACCCACAAGCCCATCTCGCAGCTTCTCGCGGACTTGGCTGGCAGCATGGCGTTGCAGCCGAACGGGCAGTCGAGCGAGCTCTCGGAAGCCGCCTTGGGTTGCTTCAAGGACGACATGCTGCATGTGCTGATGAGGAAAGGCTCCACCAGTTGCTGGCAGTTCGAGAATTCCGACTGCAACAATATTCCAGCAGCACCCATTCCGCGTCATCATCATGGATTATTGCCACCTACTACTACTCTAGCTCCAGTAGCTGTCGGCCCGCGACAGTCGTGGGATCACATGATGAATACAATGTCAAATTCTTCCGCCGCTGCTTCTCCGACAACGTCAGCCCCAGCTCTTGCTGTAGCTGCTGGTACTTATAACGAACAACCATCACAGCTGCTACTGCAGGAGCAGGCAAGTAGTGTACCCAGCCTCCCCAATGATCAGAACCAGCTGCAGCAGGTGCAAGACACCGTCTGGCAAGACTACAAATACAATTGGACAAAAGCTGCAGCAGCGCAGACATTAAAGCAGGTAAGAAACAGAAATTCTCATGCACATCAGCCATGGTCAAAACAAAGAACTTATGCTGCATCATCATCAGTTTAAGCTAGTGACTGCAATTATACAATCCTATGCAGATCAAGACTCAAGGCAATTCTCTGGTCCCTGGAATTGTTTCATGTAGTTCTTAGGACTCCTCGCATGTATTTCTGCTGCTCCTCTTCGATCAAGATAATCTAATTCATGCTGCACATGTGCATGGTTGCAGAATTCAGGAGCAAGTGCTAAGGGGAGGGAGGAAGCAATGGCTTACAACATGCGGGCAGTGATGTGCAGCCACAGCTTCTGTGGCCCCACTGCAGATCATCAGCTGGAAGGAGCTCTAGGAAGCCATGCAAGCTTCCTAACCGGTCATGCAGGACAGCCTGTAGGTCACCTTCTTCCCCATCAAGTGATGATGACGGGAATCACCCAAAGACCACCAACAGTGCTTGACCATTCTGAGCAACTGCTAAGACCAGTGCTGGAAATGACCGTAGACCCCAACAACAACAACAACAACAGCTACCACAACAACACAGCATGTGCAGAGATGATGCAGAATGCAGGCACTCCGGAACTGGAATTGGGCCCAACAAGCTTGTGCATGTCTGACATGAGGGACACATCCATGCTCTGCAAGACAACAGGATCCCCCTGGCCAGGTACGTACTAGTTACTCATAACAAGGATGTCAAGGACGAGCATCAAGGAGTAGCCAAACCAGCTCAGACACATGCAGTGCTCTGATGTGGTTTGGCTACAACTCTGTTCAAGGCTACATTCTTCACTGTTTCAGGTCCTGTACAGATCAAGAAGGAAATACACAGTTGCAAAATACACAAGAATCTAGTTCTACATCCAACTTAGGACCAACATCAAGTCTGTGTGCATTCCCTAGTGACCCATCTAAGAACTTGCAAATTGTCCACTCAAATCTCACCTTAGTGCTGCACAAGATCACTCAGGATTCACAAAGACACTCCTTACTGTGAACTCTGTAATGCAGTGAATAAAGAGCTCACTTGAATTGTATTCAGTACAAAATTCTCAATAAATTCCAAGGAAAGCAGCTGGTACAAAAAATAAATTAAGCTAATTTTTGTCCATGTATCTACTGGAGTGATTGCAGACGAAAATGCAGGAATAACCACACAGCTACCGAGCATGCCATTGCCATCTATCGCAGACACACCACAGATGTTTACAGGCTCCCTTCTTCAAGATATGACGAGTCAGGAACCAAGTAGCTGCTCAGGTGGCAGCCAGTGCCAGGAAAGCTCCAGCCACAAGACATCTCATGCAGCCACCATGGAGCCCTGGAGCCCAAGTCCAAGCGGAATCAGCAGCTGCAGCAGCACCAGCCTTGGTGGGGCCGATCGTGGTCAAGGAGGACTTGATCAAGTCCTGGGCTCTGATGTTTTCCTGTGGGATTTCTCTGACTTCACATGCATGATGAACTAAAACTATATAGGTGTGAGCGCACAAGATAAGAAGTTGTAAACTATTCACAAAGCACAAAGACTCAGACTATTTTAAAACTGTGGAGAATTTTGACTCATACCTGTGCCTACAAGTGAAACTGCATTTGTATTTCAAAAAATCCTCTCTTGAAGGACATGTATGACATATTAAGACAATCAGCAAAAACTCCAGCACTGGAAGAATGAAAAGCTACTAGCCAAAGAGGCCTGGATGTTTTGGATCAAGGGCAACACAAAACCTTCACCTACAGCTAAAGATTTTCAATTTGATTCAACCCATCAGAAGCTGCAGTACATCATTGCACCATATTCTTGCAAAATAACTGCTACATGTTCATTCATAATGCAAAATACTGCACATGACCAGATTGAAGCCAGTGGTGTAGATAGATATATATATTCATATGGCTGTTGTTCATATCCCACCATAGTCATGGGTCCTGTGGCCCCATCAGCCTGTAGTTGTTGAAGTATGTGCCAAAGTCCACCGAAGACTGACCAGGAACAAATACAAATGAGAGCCTGAGGTCTATCTTCACACAAACAATAAACCCACCATCTTTCAAAATACAAAATCATCAGTGAGGTGACAATGTTTGTGTCAGGTAGTCAGTAAGGCTTTACTGAGTTTTCTTTTGGAGTAGCAAAAGAACATCTAAAGAGGTTGCAATAAGGAACTACCAGATCTACGGTTCTACCAGGTGTTTACATCTAATGTGAATGTGATTCCTACCCCAGAATGGTTCAGGCTCATACTTTTAGTTTACAATAGCAAACCTAGGCCAGCATTGAGACAAGAAAAGAAAATTCAATGAAAAAATGAGACACTATAAGGAAGAGTCAAAAATATTTTAGACAATGCTTCATATTGTATCGACACTGCCACACCTCATAGTAAACATATGGGATATGTTTACTTACATCCAATATTGGAATGCTGGACTAAACACCATCAAGTACCTTGTAATTTTGATGTATACAGTCTAGAATTACAGAACACTTCCATATACATAGAAACCACTACCATGAGCACAAAATCTTGGATGGGATTGAGTGTGTTCAGGCATTGATAATCTGCCATCCAGCTGAGCTCTATCACAACTGACAATTTAATAAAAAAAACTCTCTCAAGGTGGAATGAGAGTCAGTGCCTAGCGAGACCAACTAGGTTGAGCCATGCTTGCTCAAACTGGGACTTTACAAATGTCCACAAATCCTTTGTTGTCAAAGAGGACCACAAGGCCAAGGGAAATAAGAGATGTCAAACTCAGACATGCAAGTCCTACAGATAACCAGCATACTCTAGCTACTCTTTCTAAGAACAACAAGATGAGCTTGCAAACTAATGTCACTCTACCAGAAAGATACATCTTCACCCTCTGCAACCACCTCTACATTTGCATTCTTTTTAGTGACCAAAATTTCTCTCACCCCTGTAATCACACAAGCCATTAAGGTGTTTGATCCTGTAAAAAATTCAGTATTCTCCCACTTTGCCCATTCTGTAGCAAACCAGGTTAGAAGGCCAAAAGCACCTGGATAATTGATGCAAAAGCAGAATGCCAAATTATGGGTTCAACAAAATTCACCTGGTTGGGATTTGGTTAGCTGCCAGGAACATATTGTTTGCAGTGACAAGAAATAAATGCTCATGGGCACCACATGATCATGGCTATGAAATAAGAATCAGCAGCTCAGCTATATCCTTAGTAAGAAGCCCCTCACTAACCTTCACATTCTGCCATCAGTGACCCCAAAGTATAGAATTCAGAATTAAATTGCTGTTCCAGTGCCCAATGAAGGCCAGGTTGAGTATCAAACTTACCATCACACCTATTATCAGAGGGTCTGATTGACCCACGAGATGAAGAGATGCAATGTCACATGTGGTTCCTCCTGGAAACACCTTGAGGTCTTCAAGACCCATGCTTGAAAACTGTATTGAAGATGGCCATCAGGCATGTGCTCAACCTACATGCGCTGGAGATATCAATCATAACAGACTGTTGAGAACAGAAAATGGATCAAAGATCCAGCACTTGCATTGAGAACACATTACACAATCAGGAGAGCAAAGCTGTAGTGAATACCTATGAACCTCCTTGTAACTTTGTACTTGTTCCAATCTCCCTCGTGGCAATTGTGAACTTCGTCATCACTCGCTACATAGTCTTTAAGTGGTGGTGTTGAGAATGCACAAGGAGTAAATGTGCAAGGGCAAGCAATAAGAAGAAAGCTCCAACTGCAACACCAACAGGATCATCATGGCCTCCTCCAACGGTATCCAAAGCACTTCCGAAGGCAAATGTCCGCATCATATATGGCTTTCCAAGCCCCTCTCTGCTCTCCATCGACAGCATATGATTTTGCTTGTCAAGAACGCATCTATAGAACCAAAAATCTCAAAACATGTTCAGGGATTCACAATCTTCCAATGAAAGGTCTCTTTTGAAAGCAAGGCATGAACCGGGGGAAGCCTTCAGAGCTTTAGACTTCAACAAATTTCATGCCAACGAGAGCATGTACAAAAGCTAGGAAAAAGGTTCCAAGATTACGTGTATTTGTGAAATCGTTCGTGAAGGCATTTGACATGATCGCAGCCTCCCTCATGAATATTCGCCTGTACACTTTCCTCAAGAGCTTGATTAGATTCCTCCTGACACGGCGACGGCACATCTACTACACAAGTCGCAGCAGCACGCCACAAACCCCAGGACCAATGGAACATCCATATGCGGGGCACCAAAAGAAATTACCCTGGAGGATCACATTTGTACGCAAACTCCGCTTTAGGCGAGATTTGGAGCAGAAATTCTGCACAGAAACTCAAAAAAGATTGTTCCTGGATTAGAAGGCGCATTTGCAGAGGAGTATAAGCGGAGAAAAACAGTCACGAGAGTGCACAACTTTCGACTCAAGTACGCCATAACAATTCCGCATGCAATCAATACACGAGACTCGCACTCGAAACACAACACGCGCACATCATCAATGCAAGGCTTCTTTCCTCCCATTCATTCATGCAGCTATCATTTCACTAGTTAGTTACTAACAACTGACTAACCATCAGAGCAGAAATCCTGCACAGAAACTCAAACGATTGTTCTTGAACTACAAGGCATTTGCAGAGGAGTACAAAACAGGCACCAGAGTGCACAGTTCGACTCATGAAGTATGCCACAACATCCACATTCAACACACGAGACTGGCACTCACAACACAAAAACTCAACACAACACAACCACATCGTCGCTAGACTTGCTTCCTCCTGTTCACGCAGCTAGACTCTTCACTAGTCACTAACAACTGTCTAACCATCAATGACAACTAGCAACTGATTTAACAATCAGTGCTAACTAACAAACTCGCAAACCATCAATGCTAATTTGGAGCAGAAATTCTGTGCAGAAACTCAAAACGATTGTCCCTGAGCTAGAGAAGGCGCAGCTGCACAGGAGTACAAGCGGACAAAATCAGTCACGAGAGTGCGCAGTTCGAACTCTTGAAGTACACCCACAACAATTCCACATGCAACACACGAGACTAGCAATCAAAACACGTTACGCAACACGCGCACAACATCGCTCTTCCTGCCTGCCTGCCTCCTATTCATGCAGGTCTCTCTTCACTAGTTACTAACGGACTGACTAACCATCACTGCTAGCCAGGCCATAATCACATGGGTCTCTCACTCTTCAAGTAACATCTGGGGGTGGCGGATTATGTCATTTTCTTGAGCACATTAAACAGCAGAATCTTCCTGTGTTGATTGTTCACACTCATTATTGTGACCAAAAAGTCTGTTTGTTGACCCCGTTATAAGTCAATAAACTACCAATCCAGTTCTTTTGATTTTTTATAATCAATTAAATTGATACTCGCTAGATATTAAAATTTTCAAAAAATTCAATAACTTACTTGAATGACCCAATTATCATTCCAATGGGTTATCAATCTTTAAACACTAATACCATTTTTACAATTGTAATAATTTGCCCCCAGTTGTATGCTTCTCATCTATATAGCTGGGCCAAAGGCATAGATTTTGGTGCACCCATCCAATTGATGGGTTTGTTTGAAACCTACCCATCTACTTGTTAGGTTTCTTCTCAAAATATGAATGTTGGTTAACTGATTTAATCATGCTTCTATGTCAATTATTTTTTCGGGTTGTCACTTGCCTTTTTGTGGCATGAGGTTACATGTTGCTATTAAAATGTAAAAAACGATTCATATGACTAATTTTAAACTGAAAGTTTTTTTATAAACATACAAATAGTTAGTTTCAATTTCTTTAAATCTCATTAAAATGGGATTCTTAAGAAATTGATTTGAAAAATTATGCAACAATTGATTAAAATAAAATACATCAATTTCAAAATATACTAAAATTTTAATAAAAATTCATTTTTGAGATATAAATGTTTCTAATTAATTTGATGTTATTTTTAAAACTTCAATAAGGCTTTGATAAAGATTTAATAACAAAAATCAAAATGAAATTAATTTTTAATTGATTAATTTGTTTGTATTGTTGTTGTTTTTTATGTTATAAAATTTTATTATTACCCTAAGATAGTAGACATGCATGTGTGTTTCTAACTTTTACCATGCATGCATGAGGTAAATATAACTAGTTTTTTGCAAGTTATGGAGGGTGGCATTATTATTATGACTTCGCGTTTCAACAATGCTCAACATTGATTTATGTCTAGTAGTTTTTGGTGTTGAAAGATTTTGTGTGGTGTGAATTGTTGTTGTGTTGTTTGTTTGGAGGATGCGAGTTATGGAACAAGGAACTTCACAATATATGTGTGGCATTACGGATATGGATCAGGAGATTAGAATTAAGTTTTTCTTTTCCTTGGTTGATTGTGTGGATTGTCTTGTTCATTGGGATACAAATGAAGTTTATGATTATTGGAATAACATTGTGAAAATAATGCCCTACTGTTGCTAATTATTTTGATTCTTGAGTTATGTTTTTTCACTACACCATAATCTTGCTTTAGATGAAAGGAGATAGATGCAACAATAGTGTTTAAGACATTAAAGGAAATGATGAAACACCCTAGAGGTTTCGGGAGCAATCAAAAATGGTAATTTGGAATTGTGGTATGTATGGGTGACTTTGGAATGCTATGGGAAAAGGATTGGTTTTGTTGTTATGGGAAAGAATACCCATTACAATGGGAACTCCAAAGGGAAATTTGTTTATGGAAAAGGATTTGGTTTGTTATGGGAAACTATGTTGACACACTATCTCGATTTTTATTTCAATGATTTGCTTTGTCCAACTTTCTAAGTTTCACTGTGTATATGGGGATATGTTTCATCTTACCACTTTGTGATTAACAAATGTCATGAGATTTGGGAGTTTGTGAGAATGTGTATTGAGTTATTTGTTTTGTTCAAATTCTTGAACTATTATGTATATGAGGATATATTTCATCTTACCTTTATGGGAAACAATTTCACAAAAATTGGGGCCATATTTTGTAACTACTGGAATTGCCACAAAGATGACTAGTGGGTTCATCAAGAATGAAATCAAAGTGTGCTAATCCTTTATGACTCATAGCTTAGATTTGATTGGATAAACATCAA
>Ga0209208_10008680_pt1 | contig 13514 bp, 6 predicted proteins | sample S1TSphfallax_3_FD_187694 | JGI IMG/M metagenome (GOLD analysis project Ga0209208, IMG submission 187694) | Host-associated microbial communities from peat moss isolated from Minnesota, USA - S1T2_Fd - Sphagnum fallax MG (SPAdes) (version 2) | ecosystem: Host-associated > Plants > Peat moss >...
GAAGAACTTGCTTTGGATATGGCTCCTGGATCACTTCATAAGCATGTAACGGGAGAGATCTTGTGGCCATGAATCAGCTCTTTAAATTGAGCTAGCTGCATGTCTAAAATCTTCAAGTGACTTTAGGAATTTCAACACTGTTAATACGCTGTATGTGGCAGAATCTCTAGGGTCAGCTCATTAAGCTGGACCCTAACTCTCTTCAGAAGTAAGTGTCCTTGCCCTGATGCATTCTTTGAGGTAATCTCTTCCTGCAACTGCACAGCTCTCTCAACAACAACAACAAAAAGTCTTTACTAAAAAGCTTGGAATCGTCTATTGTCTTAATCTACCACAAACATGTAGAGTTAGTTGCAGATGTGGTTGAAAGAACCTCTTCTTCCCGTCTTTGATAGAGCAGAAACTCATGGGTGTGAGTCCACCTTAAGAACTACTTGACCATATCTAGAGAACATCCAAACAAACTTGGCAAGGAAATTCTTTCCTTTGCACACTTGTGGGCTTCACCCATTGTAAAGCATGAGGCAAAGGTTATCATGAAGCTAAACATCCGTAGATCACAAAGGCCTAAAGAAGGGGAGGGTTCCTACACCTACTCCTGAAGAATGGGAAGGATCTTATGCCTACTATGTCCCTACTCTTTTCTAGGAGGGTTTAGGGTTTATGAATTTAAGGCGCCCTTCGAATACACTTAGGAAATTTCTCCAAGTGCTTTATGTCATTAGAATGCATGTAGGCTTGAAAGCCAATGGGCCTAGGACCTCAATTCCCATAATGCATTCATTCCTCTTGTTCACTTATTAACCGTCATAAAGCACACTCACATGGAGTGATGTATAGTCATTGAATGGTGTATAGCCTACACCACCATATACAAAGTGTGTTACATGCATGACCTAACTCCAATAATTGTTGAAGTTGGATTTAGAACTTTAGACAACATCCAAGCAACGTTACTTTGCTTGTATGAAATCTTGCACATTTTCTATCTTGAAAAGTAAAAAGGGAATATTTTGTCTCAAATTTCTTGTTTTTCTAAGGGAAAAAATTGCCAACTTTTTTAGGAAAAAAGTTCGAATGAAAATTTCACCACATTTCATGTAAGTTTTCAATTTTGGGGCAAGCAATTTTCATCCATTTCAAAAAAAAACTTGTCATCATTTAATGCTAAATTTCTTTCTTTGAATGATTGCTAATGAGAAACATGATAATTCCAAAAAAAAGAACATCATACTATAGAAATAAATAGATATAGATATGCATGCATCCAACCACATATATTCTAGAAATTTTCACATGTTTTATGAGTTTCTTAATCTCCTACATATATGCAAAGATATATTCATCACATTTGGGTAGACCACAAATGTACCATGTTGGAAGGAGAAACCGTTGCAAGAAAATGAAGGAAATTTAAATATCATTGCTTTTGCCAAAAAAAAACCCAACTAATGGAGTTGAAACTTAAAAAATTGCTTTTTTTTTCTACTTAAAAACTAGAAAATTATCATTATTGGACTAACTCACAAGGTGTGCACTCACATTGGTTGGACATACAAATGTTCTATTTCATCCAAAATATGTCATGTAAACCACCAATGGAACTATTTTTCGAATAATTGCACAAGCCTATTAATCACCTTTAGTCACATTAACCTCGCCATGAAGCAAATATATACTTGGCCATACTAGAATAATAGGTGTGATTTGACCAATGATGGAACACAATCATGCTAATTTTAACCAAGGGAGGCCACTTCCAAATATTACCACATAACATGCAACACAATATAATGTTTCATGTTTTTTTAAGGTAAATTTTTAAAACTTTTCAAAATAAGATTAATGGGCAAGAAATTTTTTAATTGATATAGAGTTTATAAAGAAGGCTCCAATTACATTTTATTTAAGATTATTAATAAGGTAGAACTAATGTCATAAGACACATGTCAAACAATTATTGAATTTTTAATAAATAAATGAAAACCTCAAAAAAAATGTTGAGTTGAAGGAATGTTGAAATGGTTTTTATACCCAATGTCTTGGTGTAATTGGTTTTTTTATAAAAAAACCCTCTCTTTAGAGTGTTGGAAGTGAGCCACAATATTCCATAATTGTCCTTAGGGTGGATGTAAAAGTTTCATAACCTTCTGTGGGTGGATGAAGATTCATAATAACCATATGTATAAATAAAACAAAAATCAACGAAGAAAGGTTATGCATTATCAAAGATGAAAGGAGAGTCAATTGGAAGCTTGAAAAACTTTAAACAAAAGGTTACATGTAACACATTGACACAAGAAAAAACTTTGCAAATAAATATTTAATTTTCACATAATCAATTTAAATGATCATGTGAATTTTGAAAACTTATTTTCACAACTTATTCATATATAAAGGGTTTTTTCATATTTTTTCGTCCTCCTAGGAAAAATTGTTGTTGTGGAACCAAAATTGGCAAAAATTTTGGAGGAATTTTTGTTAAAATGTCAATTTGATCCTCATCCCCCAAAAGAACCAGAATTTAGAAACCCCAAAAAAATTATAGAAAAAATAATCCTTTAATTCCAGATATTTAATATTCTATTTTCAAAAATTATTTCTTGGGTCAATACTTTGACAAAATGTTGAAATTCAGATTCAATTTTAAAATAAAAACAGTGAAATAAAGATTAAATATTATTGATGTAAAATTTTAACTTTTATGTTAAAATAAGGTATATAATATTCCATGACAATTGTTGAATATAAAAGAAACATGTTAAAAAATGTTATATGATAAAATATTATATAATTATAGGGTTTTTTTAATAAAAAATACCCCTTCAAAAAATACCCTTTTATGTCAAGTGTGCACCAAAATGACAAGGGAATGCCCTCCCCAAGTGTTTTGAGCATGCTAAAACTAAAAATTTGCAAAAATTTCAACAAGTACCTACCAATGTTTTTCTCTTTTTTTGGGCAATTTTTTGTCACTTGGCAACACTTTAATAAATAAATAATTAATAATTTTTTTTAAAATTAAAAAAAAGGTATGTAAAGGCACAAAAAGATTCTTTTGGAAATGTCATCACATTTTGAAGGAATAAAATTTCAAATTGGCATATTTGAACATTACATAGTACAAGGGCATCTTCAACATAGGTCAATTAAATAATTAATCAAATTTGAAAATTCCCTATCAAAATAAAAAATTTCAAATATTTTTCATTACCCTTCACAAAAATTTATTGTTTGTGTTTGGATTTTGTTTCCACATCCATATAGAAATTGATTTTTTTTGTTCATTTATGGGTGTGGATGGAGGATTGTACATATGTATATATCACCCTTTTGTGTGGTTATTCGTGGTGATGGATGTGAATTGTAACATTCTAGTGCATGCAAGTGATCATAAATAAGGTGGAACATATGGGATGGTGTTTTTAGCATTTGGTTATGAGGGTCATTTTGGCCAATTTGGAAATATTTCTACCAACAAAAAGGCTATGTGTATCACTTGGGCCAATTTTTTTTTAAACCCAACAACACGAACAAATGTTGTGTGTTTGTTACATGGGTTGGTCGTCACATTAAAGGGCATGCAATCAATCATGAATATGCAAAAACTTTAATAATGTTACAATGCACAAAGATTACCAGAGACAATTAAACCTAGTAACAAACACGATATAATATTTGGATCCTACAAATAAAAGGAACATAATTGAAAACCGCTTACAAATTCTTTGCAATGTTGGGCACTTCGCATTTTTGCCAAAACAAAACATCACAAGAACAAGGTAATATTCTAAAAGCCAAATTCATGTGAGCACCAATTCTTTCATTTCTACCCCTCCCAATTCTCAAAGTATGTTCCCCCTACCAATTAATGTTAGTAATATCAAATGAACTCCAATCTTTATTATAAACCTAAGTTCCTAGTGCAATAATGTTAATAATTAAAATACAAGGGTTTGTGATAAATCTAAAAGAAAATAAAATCACAACAAAAAGTAGATGTAAAAGTGTATGAATCAAATTTAAAAATTGAGAATTTAGAAAGTCACCACTAAAAGTACATTTAAAATTGCAAAAAATATATTTGAAAGTGCCAAAATTTGTATATAATGAAATGGGGTTAAAATCATAGACAAATTTCATAATGATAAGTTCAAGAATTTTTATATTGTTGTTAAATCTAGCAATATGTAGTCCCACATTCTAGAGCATTACATCCAAAGTTAAGTCCAAATAAAGGCCCATTTCAACTAGATCATATCAATTACCATACATTGAAATTCACACACAGAACTTGCACATCTACAAAAAAAATCAATTTAATGTGGAATGATTTTTTTAATTTCTATATTTTCATTTCCTCTAGATTCTAAATCATTAACATCAAATGCATTACTAACACATTTTGATTTTCTTGATTCTTGCGTTATTTTTTTAAAAAAAAAGGTATACTTCTAGTACATAATGCACACCCCTCACTTGCTGGAGCTAAGGGCCAAGAAGAATGGGCTTGTCATGAACTTCAATGTGCCTTTCAAATGAAAAAATAACATACTAAACAATCTAGCATTGAACTGGAAGAAGATGTGCCCCTTCATCTTCCATTACAAATAAAAAACAAACCACAAGTTAATAGGCCCCTGTAATAATGGCGTAACCCTACTTTGAGAGAGTGTGAAGATGAGACTCACACTCCTGAAATGGGGATTTGGGAATCCTCCAGGACTCTCGAAACTTTAGAGTTCAATTGCGGGGATCAAAACACCTCGCATTGGGGCATTCTTTATATCATTGAAAAACTATCAAAGTGTAAATGTTGAAAACGGGCTTGCATGAGCCATTTGGACATTTGCAACACAAGTTATGGCAAAAAGAAAGGTCGGGAGTCAAACTGGCAATTTGATTCCCGACCACTAATAGTTGGGAATCGACTTGACCTTGATGTGTGTAAGGGGATTTCGACACACCATTGGAAAGCTCTCGACGAGAGCTACAACTTTGCTTCAGACCTTGTCCCAATCAGAGGTCTGAGCAAAGAGTTATAGTCCCACAAAGTTGCGAAAGTCCAAGCCATGGCAATTCCATGACTCCTCCTTGGGAGTCTCGAGACAAAAAACCATTCGAATGTGGGTGCCGCGGGGAGACACAAAAAATACTATATGGGGGAAAGTGATGGCTTCCCTCGAGTTTGGGCCATGGTGAGTCTTGTGAGTCCACAGTTGCTCGTGGCTTGTCCTAGCACTAAAGGTGCCTCAAAAATTGTACTAACCAACTTGTTGGTTGGTTTGATGCAGGTTCGAATAAGTAACTAAAGCTTGTCACTTTTCCTAGTCCCATGTTGAAGCTTCAACATGCCCCTCTACCCCTTTTAATCCTGAGAACTAAGAGAGTGCCCCGAGTTCCTCACAATTCTGTTGTTTGAGTAATTTAAACCCATATTGGGTCTAACTAGGAACTTGGGAGCATGTCAAACAACTTGAAGGGGAAAATGGAGAACTAAAACATTGGAGGAAATTATGGATGTTGTTGAAAAAGACATGTTCATTGAGAAGGGCAGACAAGTCATGAAACATATTTTTTATTAATGCATGCCCTGTATAAATTATATATGGACTTGAGTAAAAAAACATGTAATCATATTATATAACTAAATATTGAATTATGTTGATGAAGGTTTAGATGCGTTCATTTATTTGGGTTGTTATGCACGCCATGTTCACATTAATTCTAAAACCCATAAGTCTCATTTTTCATGTTTATTTTCCCAATGGAAAGAAATTTCAAATGTCCATTGTGTGTAATGATTTTGTGATGCCAAACATGGCCTTCATCATTTAAAATGTGATTTGGTACTAAAATGTTGAATAAGTTGTTTTAAAAATTAAATTTGAACATTTCATGCATGATTCTTCTTGAGTCACACAAAATCTTTGTCCTTCCTTCATCATTTTTCATGTCTATAGCTATTTTTTAAAATTTAAACGAATATGTGGTGCCAAAATCCAATGCAAACATAAAATTTAAATTAAGTTTAAGGTAGGTCTAATAGGTGGATATTAAAAAATTATGATAATAATAGGATGAATTTTTAAAAGTTGTTTCACATAATACCTTCCAAGTAATACCCTTTTGATCCACATAGAGGGAAAAATGAACACATAATGTCCCCCCATGGTCCTTCTATAAAAGGTATATTATAGGTGGAATTATTTTAACCAATAGACATTCATTAATTATAGATGGTCATTGTTCACATTAAAAACAATAAAACATGCATAGGAACTTGATTGCCGTACCCTTTCACCCATTATATGCATTCCAACCCATAGATGTCTCTTGCTTCAAACCTTTCAAAACAACATTAGAAAAAAGGATACAAATGTGGCTAGAAACAATCATAAAGAACTAGAGAAAATTATTTTAGCTAGATGGGTGGACAAAATTTTAGACAAGTCATCAAACAAACAAAACATTAGGTTATGGTTTACAGTTACAACATTATAACCTTTTAACCCTAAGGCCATAAATGATAAGAAAAAACCTTTAAACATTTACACAACATCAAATTATAATGAGGAAATGAACATGATTACAGATTAGATGACAAAATCAATCACAATCAACAATTAGTGGAACAATCAATAGTTATATAATTATTCAATATATATAGGATAATCATGAAAGAATAGTTGAATATATCTTTTTAGATAAGACATAACATGAATAATGTTACTATGTTGAGATGCCCCACAACTCTATGGTGGTAGAAGATGGTGAAGTAAAAATCAATATTTCGTCAACTTAATTTGATCATAGTTTTGGTTTACTAAATGAATTGTAAACCTTTCTAAATCTAATTTAGGAGGCAATGAACTTCCACAACTCATTATCACTCCCCCATTTCTTTACAAAAAACACCAAGGGCAAAAAGCCATTAATAGATTATTCATAGTCGCATGTTGTGACATCTTATGAATACTTAAGTAAATCTTACAATAAAAGCTATGGATAAAGCAATAGTAAAAAAAAAAATTTAAATGTTGCAAAAATAAAGGGAGGAAAAACAAGTTAGAATAGACAAGGATTGTCTAATTATGGCAAAATAAACAACTCAAATAACAACCAATAAACATGCAAAAACAAAGTTTATTTGGCTTGGTATGCAACAATTGTAAAGGAGACATATGACTTCTTTCACAACTATTTTAAGTTTGTTTATGAGCACATCCATTAGGGTTTTAAAAAAGGTGTAAACCTCATAATTACAACAAAAATTCAATAAGAGGCCAATCAATGAGTAAAAGCTAAAACGTGAATAGGAGGGCATGTTGCAACAAAGCTCCACCTTTCTAATTCCTAATTAAAAGAAAAAGGGGGTGAGTGGGGAGGAGGTTAGAAGGTCACAAAGATGACTAAGACCATCACAACCATGAGTGGAATCAAAAACACAAAAAAATCATCATCACTTGCTAAAGCCTTTATGCACCACTCACACCTACAAGAACAAAAACCCAAAAAAAAGTAGAAGGTAGGAGATTATTCATTTGAACAATAGGGAGGAACATGAATTCATGAAGAGGGTCATTTAGATTTGACATACCTAGTTGGGAACCATGAAAATAAACTTGAACAACTCAGAGTTTGAAGTGAAAGCACATGGTCTTTACATGGAACGGACTAGGAAGAGGATCATGGTCACAAGAAGGGAGAGGGGAACATTTGAAAAAAATCGGCAAAACCAAAAGCTTCCAAGCATAAAAGGGCACAAACATGATATTAAACATAATGAGAGTATTGCAAGAATAGAATCACAAGACCCATAGACTTGAGGCAATACTCATGTGCATCCACGAGTTTAAGGTTCATGAAACCCTCAAATATTCATAACCATGGGTTCCAAAGCCTTTCCTTAGTTTATATCACTAACTTGCACATACAAGTATGAAATTAAAACATAAGATTATGTTTTTTTTTTTCATCCATTTCGATGATGGGGTAAGTAAGTAATGCCCAATTGTAACATTTGATTGTTTGGTTATAGGTGATAATACATATATATTTCTTGGGTTATCAATTTTTTTTCAAGTTTATGCCCCAAAGTTTAAGGGGTCATATCTCCCTCATTTAAACTTGTTTTTGAACCATTTAAAAGGATATGGGTGTACCCTCTAATGCTTTACACTTTGTTTTTTAACCCTATAATCAAAGGATCACTGTTAAGTAAGAGGGAGACCATTGATATATTAAATGTTCAATCACCAAGCTATTTGGCTTAGGTTAGTTAATTTGCTATTGGAAATTTTTATTTTGGTGGGAAAATAAAGCAATATGAAATAAATAAGATTTTTTTTGGTGTTTATCAATTATTTAATACATGTTCATATTGTAGATCCAATATTGATTTTTGCATTTTAGGGTGCTTTGTTGTGAAAAAATGAAGAGTTATGTTTTAGGTCATATATGTGTAGTGAAAATTAGTTAAAATACGTGAATAAAAATATAAGGTGCAATATATTGGTTGTTGGGTAGAAATTATTGGTTAATATATTTTAAAAGGGTACATTTTATTCAAATAATCAATTTAATTATAATATAGGATATATAATAATCTGAAAATAATAGATTAGAATTAATATAGGGTGATTTTAATATGTACATATTAGAAAAAGATAACAATAGGGTGATAAAAAATAGTTTGGACAATTATCTAATACCCCCTAAAAATGGTCATGCACGTAGATCCCAAACTTTACACTAAGTGTCCATCTTGAGTTTAAAAATAATTAATAAGTTTGACAAAAAACTGCCTTTTATTTTATACACTTGTTCCAAACTTTCAAAAAAATTAAATATTCAAATTGGCCCATCAAATCCTTCTTTGGGAATAGTTAATTGTTTTGACAATAATTACAAATTATTATTTGGAAATATAATATATGATTTACTTCTCTTTTGTTGGGTGGAAATTTTCTTTAATTGCTTTGATTCTATCATGAAACTTTTTAAGTTTTACCATTTTTGCACATTGCAAAGGCTTTGGGTATTTAAAAAACTTTGCCCTTGGTAATTGAATTAGGACCTATTAGGTTGGTTATTGAACTAAGAATTAATCCTTCTATTTATTTTTCTTCCTTTATTGGGTGTGGTGTTCTTTTGGGGAAAAGTTTGTCAATTTTACATCTTTGAAATATTTTTTATGATAATTATACATAAATTTAATTTAGGGTCCAAAATCATTTAGTTTCTAGGGCTAATTGTTGACCCTTTTAGGTCTTTGACATTTCCTTTGTAGAATTAGTCCCTTTTCAAAGCCTTTTAGACATTTAAAAAGGGTTACCATGATATGTTTGCGTGCTATTATATTATATTTATTCTAATTTTTTAATGGAGCCAAAATGACTACCATATTAGTAAGACGGGAAAAAAAGGTTTGTTCAAAACAATTCAAACTTCCTTTTCATTTTTTACTACCTAACGAAAAAAATGCAATGATTTTTATTTTAAAATCATTAAAAACTAGCAATATAATAGCCATGAAATTAGAGCTTTAAGAGTGTATATGCTTTTAAAATTAAAGAAATCTTGGCAATGTGAGATTTTGCAACCAGAAAAATCATTGGTTGGACAACTTTGAAACCAAGTAGTAGTCAAACATTAATTTTTTGACAATTGCAAGTTAGTGTGATAGAAATGAACTTGGTGAAGTTCCTAAATAGTAAACAATGTCTTAAATACGGAACCAATTTGGACTCAATAAGAACACAAATCTAACAAATTACAAAATCATTTTCCTCACCTCTATAAACACAAACAATTATGTGTTTTGGTCAAAACAAATTGTAGATTGTCAGGATTGTTGGAGCTTATATTTGTAAAAAAGATTGTTAATAACTTGTCATTGTGTATAAAGACATCAAGATTCATCTTTAATTTACTCATTGGGTCATGTTTATGGTGATTATCTAACACTTAAGCAACTTTGAAAGCTTAAAATCTTGAGACATTTTTCCTTTGTGTACAATGTTCAAAAGGTTTGTGTAAAGTTTTGCTTTGGTGCACCCATAGCCATTTAGATTGTTCAAAATGAGAAAAATAAAAATGAGAAAAATATGGGGTACAAAATTAAAGGTTGTTAACATTTGGTGATGACCCGCAAGATTTTAACATGCTCCTCTTTTTCTTGATTCATTTTCATAAGTCCTTTGCCTTTGGAGTTCAAATAGGTTATGTAAAGGTCCTCTTAACTCACACATAATTGTTTAGATCACTATAAACAAGCAAGAAATGAAGAAGAGATGGGAACTAGAAATGTAAGGAGTTATCTTTTTAAAATGCTATTCTAAGTGATGGATGATTGACCTATGTTGGGTGATGGGCATGCTTACCCTAGTCATGTTTATTCATGAAACAAACAATGGAAATCATTGACTCAAACAAAGAAGCATGTCTTTAAAATGGTCAATGTCCATGATCACCAATCTTCCATTAGCCTTCCCCACTAACCCACCATGTTCAACAAAACTGCCACTCCACACCAATACCCCTCCCCTTTCAACTAGTGACCTTTTGCTATGCTCCAACAACATTTGATGGTGGGGTTGCAATGCTTGAAGGCATCACGATTCGTTTCCTTCGTTCCTTGCCAAACCAAAAGCCAAGAGTTGTTTCCTAGCAATTTTGAAAGCTTTGGGAGAATGGTGTTGTAGAATGTGGTAGCATCCTAACAAATTTGACTCCAGGGTTTTGTTTTTTTTTTTTTCCAAGTTCGCAATATCGAAAAATTGACAATTTCTTTCCAAAAATTAGTCAAATTTACACTAGGAAAAAAAAGGAAAAAGATTCCAGAAATTGTATCTCAGAAACATACAATATTTGTTGGAAAAAAAAAAATTCCCTGTTTTTGAGTATGTGAGATTCCTACATCAAAATTTTACAAATGAAACAAGACAAGCAAACATGGGAGAATGAACATAGATAACATGAAAAGAGAAAGAAGTCAATTCCTTTGCTACAAAATCCTCATGTTTTACAAAAAAAATGGGTCCATGGCAAAATTGTGCCATTACCTTACAACTGGTATGTAAATTTGCAGATTCAGCTGATTGATAGACACAAACTTATTATCAGTGGTAAAATGGAGATTGAGTATAAAGTCTTTGATGGAGGTTGTGATTGAGCTGCCTACTCCAACTCTAATGCTATATATCATCAATACAAATGTACACACTTGGGCACCTGTTAGAGTTCATACTCTTGGTATCATGGGAATTTTTGTGTGTTCGGGTTTGTTCCCTCTAATCTCTGTGGCAGCTGCTGCCCTTCTAGCACTTTGAAGTCTTATATATACTTTTCCATTTACAACAATTCAATGTTTATTTGGCTGCTGGGTTTTGTTTACCAGTTCAAAGAATGGGTCGTAAGTTCAAAAACTTTGGTTTAGGGTTTAAGGTTTAAACCCTAAACCCTAACTGTAAGTAGTAGGTAGGTAGCTGGGCTTGAATTAGTAATTTTCAAGTTAATGGGTAGTTTTTTTTTCTTACTATGATGACGATGATGATGATGATGATGATGATTGCTGCAACAACGGTGTGGGGTTCTGCTGACACATGCATTCAGGAACAGGGTATGCAAGCACATCCCGATCACTTTTATTGGTGCGGTGAATTGGTTGACCGATTCTGTCGCTGTGAAGTGCACGGATGGTTTCATCAAACTCTGCTGTTGGCATTGTTGAGTTGAGAAAATGTTGGATCATCTGCCGCTTGTTTGGTACAATGTGCTTGCGGTGTCCCATATATGCTCGATGACCCTGGCATCAATTCAAAAAAAAAATTCAAAAAAATCGTCAGATCCTATATGAAGTTCTAGTAGGTAGCCAGAAATATAGACACAAGTTTTCTTACTTACTTTCATATTTTGTTTATTTATAGCCAGACTTGGCTAAATCCTCGTTGTGGGTGGGATGATCACCACCACTTGAGCCACATCACAAAATTGAAAGAGAACAAAACACAGACTCTAGAGAATGAAAAACACAGTTACAAAAATGAGTGAAAGAATGAGATTTTACATACCTGCATCACACGCCCAAAATTGCCACCATGTGATTGTATGAATACATCACTGTTCAAGCAAACAAGGTAATCAATTGCTGCAAGACTGGATGCCTTGTTCTTGAAAGGCGCAAGCTCCTCCGCTGTTGCAAGGCTGTCTTTATTGTAAAGATCAGGAAAAGCTTTCATGATTGGCTCCAGTGCTTGTTTTCCTCCAAATGGCTCTCCTCCTGCCCAGTAAATCCTTGTTCTCTCTCCTGCTCCCAATGCCTTCAAGAGCCTAATTTAACACAACCAAACCCATTGTATTGTATAAGTACACTAGTTTCTCCAATGCCCATACACCTCTTTTTGAGTGTGCAGCACCACAAACTGTGCAGCACCCCAAATAGCAACCCCCCCTTGAAGGTGTTTGGAGACAAGCACCAAATTGAGCAACTTTTGAGCCAAGCTCATCTTTTTGAAGTACCTGACAAGCTCAGCAGCAGTGAGAGGACAAAGGCCTGCAAGCTTGCGTGCTGTGAAGCCCATTCGAGTACGAGCGGTGAGCAGCCTTGGGTTCATTCTTCGTTCTCTGCGTATGTCCTCGTCCAACTCCTCACCAAGCCCAGGAAGACAGCCAGTACGCACCCATACATCTTTCTCCAATCTTAAATGCACAGCCAAGTATGACCCTTGGCTCCACATTCTTGCTGCTAATTTGTCACCCAACTCCTGGATCGGTGCTGTAAATCTGAGTGCATGGAATGCAACCTGCAATTACAATAAACAGAGTGCCCAAAAAACCCTTCACTTTTGTGAGATCATTCATACATGTGAAAAAAAGGCTTGTCCAGTGTGCCAAAAAATTTCACTAATTTGTGAGATCATGTGAAAAAGCTTGGAATGCAAAAAATACAATAAAATAAAAATTCACTAATTTGTGAGATTTTGTGAACACGCTTAGAAAAAAAAAAAACTTCACTAATTTGTGAGATTGTGTGAACAAGCTTGGAGTGCAAAAACTTCACTAATTTGCGACATCAAGCAAAGGGGGCTTGGAGTGTTAAAAAGTGGACTTATTTGTGAGATCATGTGACAAATCAAGCTTTCACATTCATGAATGTCTGTTTGTTTGTTTATGGTCAAGGAGCAATCAATCTGGTATTTGTTTTCTGAAGTGGAAACCCGAAACAGGGGGAGAGGGACACTGGCCCAAAGGTTACTGATTTTTCAGAATTCAGAAAATACAATGGCGAAGGAGAGAAAGTGCCAACAGATGGGCACTTTCTCTCTGTGTTGGCACCCTCTTCGTCTTTTTTTCCCCTAAAACAAGCTTGAGACCTCACAACACGGGAAGAAGAGAAACTTGAGAAATAATATTAATGCACTGGTTATATTTTTCCTTACCTTGCAGCGGAGTTTCTGAAGATCTGAGGGAAGATCCTTAGTGAGCCTTGAATCAAGACTCCGCAACAAGAG
>Ga0209208_10008681_pt1 | contig 13514 bp, 9 predicted proteins | sample S1TSphfallax_3_FD_187694 | JGI IMG/M metagenome (GOLD analysis project Ga0209208, IMG submission 187694) | Host-associated microbial communities from peat moss isolated from Minnesota, USA - S1T2_Fd - Sphagnum fallax MG (SPAdes) (version 2) | ecosystem: Host-associated > Plants > Peat moss >...
AGGAATAATCAAAAGTTAAAACCTCTTTGTTTTGAGGTTTTAGAGGCATTTTTCTTTGAATTAAAAAAATTGTCAATACAAATATAAGGTGACATATATTGGTTGTTGGGTAAATTTTATAATTTAATAAAAAAACATGCATGCATTTTTGTATTAAAAATATGTATTAAAAGTAAGTATTAATTGTTAGTAGGTTCAATCATTAAGTTATTAAATGACTTAGTATCAATAAGTTCAATTCAATTAATATATTATTAAATAAACTAGTATCAATAAGTGAATTAGTTTTATTTATGTGGAAATCTTGACTATAGCAAGTGCAAGCATGACTTACTTTTAAAAAAAAAATCATATGTGATCACTTGTTTTCTTCTTTTGTTTGTCTTGAGTTAAATAAAATAGTTGATGGTTTAGAACATTAGATATGTATGTTGTTTGTTTGATAAAAACTATAATTTATTCAGCCAAGAGAGCAAATAGTTATATTCCTTTTATTACATCTTTCAAACCTTAAAAGGCCCATTGAAATTGTGAAAACTTGTAGTAGTAAGCGTTTTCCAACATTTAGTAGTGAAAAATGGTTCAAGATGAAGTAAAATCTAAAAGTAAGGTTATTTTAAGAATAAATTTAATATTTGTCAAATCTAACTAAGTAAAAAAGGGGTAGAAATGAAAGGGGATGTTTGATATTAAAAAATTCTATTAGAAGGGCTAACCATTCAATCAAATCCACTAGTTTTCACTAGAATTGTTTTTTGTGATCAATGAATTTGTGAATACATGTTATTAACTGTATTTGAGCATCGACAAATTTTTGTCATCTTTGCATCAAATGCTTTCATCATCCCTTCAATGAGATTATGTCAAAAATTGCTGAGAAAAACCCTTAAGTGCACAGGTCACAAGAGTAACCAATTATTGGTAACAATAATGACATGGACCTTATAGCCCCTACAAATATACTAAGCTTTATTAGGGGTATGTCTAGCACTATATCTATGGGGTTTTATTGATTTTTGTTTTTGAAAACTCTTGTTGAAATAAAGTTTTCACTCCAAAGTTTTGAGATCTTCACTTGCTACAAGTATTATGAATATAACAATCGAACAGCAAGTTATCGACAGCTTTGTTCTTTGTAACATGTTTATTTCTATTGGATTTCAAATTCAACTTATTTTATCAATTGAATGCAATGTTTTTTTATTTCCAAGTTCCTCAAGTAGATCAACTGGCAAGGATCCCCAACATTAATTGCCATTTATACAAAAGTGTTGTATCATTCTTACAAAAGTGTTACTACAAGTGGCAAGCTAGGTAGTTTAATAGTTTTTATTTCGAAAAAGGCAAATCATCCCTAAAAAATCACAAAAGTTTAGCATTTTTTTTCAAATTGCGAAAATTCACCTCCAAAATAAATAAATAAAAGTAAATGGAAATCAAATTCACTTGAATTCAAATTGAATTGAATTGAGTCAAATATTCAATTTCAATTCAACCCTATTTAAATTCAATTCAATTCGAACTAAATCCAAATCCAACCAGTTTCAGCAACACTGAATGCAAAATTAAATTAAATTGAATTGATTTGAATTCAAATTTAGTTAAATTGATTAACCCAGGGTATAGGAGAGACTATAAAACAAGTCTCAAGATCTTGTTAAACATCAAGAGATGAGACCTCACCAATGTCAGCATGTTTGGATCATGCTCATAGCCTGCTCAAAATAAGCATCTTCAAACACCCCCAAGCTTGATTGTCAAAGTTATCCAGCAGGTTTTGTAATTTTGTATAAAGACTTTCACAGATCCTTCATAGAATGATGCAGTAGGACAAAATTGAAATAATTTGGAGGTCTCTCGGTGATGAAATCCCACACAAAATGAGGACAGACAACACCTTATAGAACAAAACTATGGAATGTGTATGAACTATGAACCTCAAACCACCTCATAGAACATGTGAGAACAAACTGAATTGATGTGACCTCACCAGCATCCAGTATTTTTGGACTACAATTTGGTCCTTTCTTTCTTTGAAGTCTTTTGTTCAAATGTACTCTCTTCATGCTTACTTTCGATTTGGTTCTAATTTATTTTTAGAACTGGAACCCAGAGGTGCTTCATATAAGTAATATCCACCCAATACTAGTTTTCTCAATACCATAGTACCTAGGCACCTTGGGTGAACCAGCACCCACAGTGGCACCATGGTAAAAGACATGAAAATTCATTTAAATCGCTTATAAATATTAATAGTATCTGATGCTAAGACTAAATCAGGGTCTTGGAGTCCAAATCTAACATTTCTTGGGCTTAATATGGCCAATCAAAGAGGTTAAGGCACCAGTGTAGGTGCTAGTTCACCCCGTCCATACCTAGCCCATTTAGGCAAAAAATAAATACTTGCTTCCTGTTCAAGCTTTGTTTATGAAAATATTCATGGTCCTGCACCTGATCAAGCAATCCAATCAAACAAAACTTGAAGATCCTCCTGCGGGCAATGATATGAAGTGTAGAACCTTGGCCAGCACATCACCATACCAGATCAGATGTGGAGAGTAACAAAAACAATACAAGAACGCTCCCTGCTGCAGCATCTCTCCTTATGAAGCCACCAATGCTTGGAGTTAAAAAAAACAGTTTTGTTGCATCAGTATTTTCCTCCATTGCCAATCCACACCTTCACTGACAGTGCCCATGAATGAAGGCACACATATCAAGCATCAACTGCAACCCAATCTTGCGTTGGTTGAAGAGATGGAATGTGTGGATCCCATCTTTGTAGAACAGATAATGCACTTCCTTTCCAGCTTTCTTCATGCCCTCTACATAACGCACCTGAAATCAACCGCTTTACCATTCACAATCAAGGAATGTAGTGTAGATATTTCCATCAATACATATGCTACAACATGGTCTAGATCTTTCCTGAACTCAGGTCTGGATTTCTCCTGAACTAACTGGCTATGAAAAACAGAAATGAGCTCTTTGATGTTGAAGGTCATCATGGAATGCACAGTACTCAAAAACAGTATGGAGAGAAAAGAAATAGGCGAAAACTTTTACCTCCCAGTCTTCAAGAACATCTAGCCCACCAGCAATCACAAGAGATGGCGGAAGTGGAACATTTGACAAATCTGAAGAATTTGGGCCAAAAATATTGCAGGCTGGGTGATCCCTATTAGCACCTTGGGGTAGATATGCTCTCCAGTAAAAATCAGTGCTAGCTGCTGAGATAATGGGAACACTCCGTTTCTCAGAAGGGGTTCTCTCCTCACCACCAAAGAAAGGCTGAATCAGGATATGTGCTTTGATGCACACTGGAGTTAGGTCTTTCCCTGCAACTCGAAGTCCGACATGGTGCACTATGTTGCCACCAGCACTATCCCCCATCAGAAAACAGTGAGAAAGATCTGCATTGTGGGGTAGAAGAAGATCATCCGACTGTACAGTAGCGGAAGAGTGTTGTTGGTTGCGAAGCCATTGCACAGCAGCATAACAATCATCATAAGCGACAGGAAATCGACACTCCGGCGACCGTCTATAGTTCACAGAGATCACCAGGGCTTCACATTTCCGAGCCAGTCGTCGACAAAAGGCATCATACAAAACGAAATCTGCACTTAATATCGTAAATCCGCCTCCATGGAAGTAGAAGATAACCGGCAATTTCTTGTCAGATTCTGCGTGTGATTCTTCTTTGCCAGAAGAAGCTGCTTCTTCAGCCACGGGGGAAGAGGTTCTTACCGACGTTGGTATGAACAGACGGACCCATACACCAGTTTCCGAGTCGACCACCACATCTCGTGTCTTCACTCCTTTCACAGGCTTTGGATTTGCAGCAACCTTAAGTTCCATCAAGTCTCCCAGCTTGCGATTGTAAGTGCCATCCTTGCGTTTGGCCAGATTGTTAGCTCCTACGAGGAAGGGTGAGATCAACCTCAAACTCCAAATGGAAGACATCTCTGAACATTACAGAGAAGAGACTTCCTTTGTCAGTTGTTACAGGTAATAGACCTCCACTGTTGTATGTCCAAACTTGCATTCCACATGTCCAGGTTTTTGTATTCTCTGCGGTTCTGTTTTAACGAACAAGAAAATCAAAATGGACATTGTGCAATCCTGGAACTCCAAGGACACGAAAAGAAGAGGAAGAAAACAAAACCTGGTGAAGAAGACACTGGGGTCCTTTGTCCTGCTTTTCGCCCTTCAACACTGACAACACTCTGATTTTATGTGAAGAACAGCAACAGAAGCAACACACTAATGATGCCTTAAATGAAAGGCCAATGCAAGAAAGTTGATTCAAATTTCCAGGTCTTCCCAACGGCAACAAAACTTGACATGCTTTCCTACAGGAATGTTGTTCTTCTTCCCTCTAGAAGCGTCTCCTCCCTAGGGTAATGCAGGGGGGAAAGCAATCCTGTGTCAGCAAAGCTTTGAAAGCTTGAAAGAAAGCTCTGATCTGCAAGCTGCTCTCTCTCTCTCACTTCACAACTGCAGTACCAACAACTCCACATTCAATACTACAAAGACTTCCACAGCAATACTAACAAAAGCAGAAAAGGAAAAAAAAAGAACGACTCCCAAAACTCAGAGAGAGAAACAACACCAAAACCCAAACCACGTATGCATTCAACATACAAACAGATTGAAAAAACAAGAGACAGAACCAAATTAAGAGCACAATTTCACAAATTATCTTTGATGCAAAAATATTAAACAACAAGAAGTTCCAACCTCTAGGGTTTGGTTTTTTTTGTTTTTCCAATTTCGAGATGTTGAAACTTTGGAGTTTTTTTCTCCCAAAAATTAGCAAAATTTGTCGAATTTACACCTTTTTTTTTTTTTAAATCCCATTTTTTCCCCCAAATCTGGTGCCAAGAACCCAAAAAGCATTTAAACGAAAGAGGAAACTCTCGTGAACTGCGAGAAAATTTGTGTGACAAACGACACAGGTACCTACACGCACTTAATTACTACACAATACATCGATGATGGATGAATAAACTATGTGTATTTTGTGATGAAGTTTGACTCAGATGAATAAGTACATCTGTGGCTTTAACTACCGGAACAGTTACCAGTACCGGATTTTTTGGGAAATAACTTATTTAATTAATTCAATAACTTAAGAAAAGAAAAATACTTAAACTAATTGAAAATAAAGTAAATTCTTTCCATTAATTATTGTGAATTTTTTGATATAATTTACTCCCTATAGGGGGGAGGTACCTATAGAGGTACATTGAGTAATGAATGAGTGAGTATCCCATGCCATTTAAGGGTTGTGGAGCACATGAGTACACCCACATGTGTACGCATTTAAGACTTGCCCGGATTTCTGTACTGCAATTTTAGGGTAGGTGGATTAGGGCCATAGTGAACCAGCACTACCAGCTCAGCGTGAAGGATGGATGATAAGTGGTCACGAAATAGTTTTCTGTTGGGTTTCAGCTCCCTAGTTAACCGTGGTGGTTAGCTCAGTTGCTTTTTGACGCTACCCATTACTAACAACCCACAAGGAGGTAGGTAATAAAAACAGCCCTTTCCTAAGCATCTACTTACCTAGTAGTTACCTATTTCCTTCCTATCTACCTATATATGAGACCTATTTCCTACAAAATTGGTTACCAAGGCGAAACCAAATTTTAACCTAGTTCAGGTCCATCCACAACTGAGTAATAACAGGCATCCAGTGGATGGTGCACTGGTGGATGCTGGTTCACTGTGGGCCTGGATTAGGGTCCCCACTTTAGATGGGGTCCAGCATCCAAATTCTTAGTGAGCGTTTTTTTTGCGCTCCTAACCAATTGAATTTACCCCCCAAATGGCACGATGTGGGTTTGACCTTGATTTCCCACTTTTTGGTCTTGGACCCTCGTCTAAAGGCTGTGTGGGTCCAATTTATGGCTCTTAGCCAATAGGATTGCTCCATTTCATTCGACCTTGGACCTTGGACCCTCATTTAAAGTCACCTTGGACCCTTTGATTCTGTTGATCAGGTACTATGGAATGGGGCCTGAAAGGCCGGTTATCGTACCATGCTTGTTCCACCCAAGTCGAACAGTGCTGGTTCAAGAGTTGTGAGCAGGTAGGTAGTACTGGGCTTGGCTAGTGCTGTTCCCTATTCAGTGTGGCAGGCTGAAGCAATTCCGGAATATAAACAGCTCTTGAAAGGCCAATTCTACTATAGACCAAGTGACTCTCAAACATGTCCTACTCAACCAATCAAACGAATATTGCTCCAAATTTCCTTTTTTTATGACAATAATTTGCTACACGTTACCATATATTTTCTAATGTTTAGATTTTATCCAAAATATTGGTAGAAATTAGTGTTGGCCAGTTCCTGGTTTTTAGAAGAATTGTGGGTTCTGGTCTAGAGTTTTTGTAAAATGTAAGACATTTTGGTCCAAATATTTTTGACAATGGACATTTGAAATTTCTCAAATTTTGACATTTTCGGTACTAAATTTCTAGAAACTTCAACATTTCGAAAATACTTATTGGGTACAACAATATTTCAAATTTTCAATAGTTCAATATTGATAGCTATCCCATACATTATGAAGTCATTGTGGTAACCCAATAAATGGTGTGCTTTATACCAGCATGGTGTAATGTTTTTCAAGCTTTGTTTTATGGAGCCAAAGTGACAATCATCCATTGGAAGAAGTAGAAGAAACAGCACGTATCCCAATGGTGATTTAGCCAAATTTGGTTAGAAACCAAAGACAAAATATTAATAATTTATTTATATTTTCGGCTACATATTGGAAATCAAATGTAAAATAATGGTTATATGTGTTATGACATGAACCTATCTAGCATCACAATTGTCCTTTGGTGAACTTTCACATTACATTTCAATTTTCTTTCTTTCTTTCTTTGTGACATTTTGCATTAAAAGTGAGAACATTTGCTGAACAAATAAGAAAAAAATGTATTTAAGTATCAAATTTTGCAAGGCTGACAATCAAGGACAAGGGAGGGAAGGGGAGAGAAAATTTTATGGAATTCTCACTTATTGACTCCAATTAATCCCAGCAGCTTGTAAAACATTTCATTCTTAAAAAAATTTAACTAATATAATAATATTTCATATGGTTTAGTTCAAAATGCTTTAGGTCATTGTTCATGAATGAGATTCATCTATCAAATTTCATTCATCATCACCTAATTTGGTGTTCGTGAAAAAAATTCATTCACAGACAGTCATTTTTCATTCTTTCTAACAAATACATTCATTACCATCTACTTTTCATCCATTCTTATGCAAATGCCTTCTTGTGTGTTGTCACCAATGCTAACACAAATAGATATCACAACGCTGGTGGTTTTCATGTGGCCTTTTGTGCATCTTTTCTAGTCCCGGTACAAGGTAGAATGGAGGGGTACCGTGTTGTCTGCCAGGCATGAATACCAGACCTAACTTACGCAGTTGCCAACACCTGTTATCTACAAGACCATTCTGCAAAAAAATTCGTGACCGCTCTACAATTCCATACGAACATTATGCAAATCCACATGAAATCCATTACATAATGGAGCATTTCTGGTACACAGTCATTGTGCTTGTTCAGAAATAGCCTGTACTCCACATGGCCTGTACTCCGTAATATCAGATTATCTGCCTTTTGTGCAGACACCTGACTGTAAAATCACCTGCAGATGTGTCTAGAAAACAAAACAGGGGCAATTCCCTCGAAACTTTCCTCTCGAACAGCTCTTTCCAAGGTAGAATAGCAATGCCCGGGATAATCCATTTACCATAACGTCGCCTTGTCCGGAATCTTGGAATGTCTTGCTCTCCCTCCCAGCGCAGTCCACAGTCTCCTTTCTCGGACCTCGAGAGAAATCCTCTTCAGCAGAGCTTCTCGCCACGCGCTTGTGCAATCTTTATCTTGTGTGTGCTCTGGATTCCAGAACATGGGACGAGGTATTTCCGTAGTGCGAAGATTCGCAGTGCAGCCATTTTGGCTCCAGAAAATCATGGCAAGGGTTGCGAACTGCAGCGATTTCTGAACGAGATCGATTGCATGAAAGTGGTGCCAGAAGAAGAGAAGAGGTGCCGATGGTAACAAGAGGTGAGAAGCAGAACCTTCTTCTTCCTCACCTGCTTCTTTTTTGGAAGGAATTCCTATGAGTTGGACGTATTGAAGCGCTCGAAAGCCCTTATTACACATGCACTCTTCTGGATTCCTTGATGACGCATTCACTCCTATTGCTGTGACTCATATCTGGCGTCCGCCTGGTAGGATTTGAACAAAGAACCACGCTCGAACCACTCTGCAAGGTGGACATGCGTAGTCAATCATCAGTTTGTGGGATTGATGCGCAAGAACAACGGCACTTTGTTCGGTTTGTCTGTCGATCTTGTCTTCTGTCCTAACAGCTTTCAATGAGGTGTTGTTTCTCATGTTCATACTTGGTTCGTCCATGGTAATAATCACGCTGTGATGAATTGTAACCTCTGGAGCAGTGACTTCCGCTTTCATTCTGCCAAAATGTTTGCGAGAGAGAAACAGGTGTTAGGAGCAGCTTTCATGAAAGGAGCCACGGCAGGAACTAGCTGCCTTTTGATGCTTGCACAGACAAACTCTTCACTCAGCAAAAGAAATCCTAGATTTGAATGTGTGGATTGACACTCTCAGATCACACACACGTAATCTCTTCCATGCAATCTCTCGAAAAAGTCTATTTGGATTTCTATACTGACTTAAGCTTCCACGAGCTGTCAAGAATGCAAAGAGGTGCAAAGAGCGTTCACTTTTGGATTTGAAGCAGAAGTGCTGTAACGCTTTGTGACAACCTCATGGAAAAGGCGTGCAGAAGACTTGGTTTCCGCATTCTACCCATGACCCACTAGGCTGATGTCCAGGGTCGTATGCAGATGTTGGTGTGGAATTGAGGTCCATGCTTCTTGAAGTAGATGCACGACTTGGATGATGCTCTTTGGCATTCTACAGATTGGAACAGGTTATTGCTGTTTTAGACAAAGTAGAGATTACAGACAAAGTAGAGATTACAAGAGGGTTGCAGAGAGAACACAAAATCACTGTGGAGGATAGAACAAGAGTTGATAAGTTCAATAGTAGTTGGTGATGATCAGGCAGAGTTGTTCATGATCAGGATGGTGCAAGACAGTGGCATTGTGGGACTTGCTGGAATGGTCTTCAATTGTTCCATGTTCTCCCAAAACCCTGGACAGCCGCCACCTTTGGAAAATCAAGTTACCTTTGAGTTATTCACTGTCAATGTCCAACATTGCAACTTCGTTTCCATTCTTCCAATGCTCGACCTTTCAGGTACACATGATCAACATCACTTCCCTTGATTCGAGATCCATTTGGTATCTTGCTCCATTTTTGGGACAGGGCATGCTTTTCCATCAGGTTCTCATCTATTTATACAGGGCTTGAAGCCCTTGCTGGACACGATAGATTTTCTTCATATTTTCTTCTCTCACATTCACAAAGCAAGTCTGTAAAACAGAAGCATGTGGGCCTGATTCCAAAGTTTGCTAATCTAGCCAGATGTATGTGAGGCAAGCATGTGGAGCTGCATCTCTCTCCCCCACATTAGAAAAAAATTGAATGCATGTATACATACAGAAATGCAAAAGAAACTCAGAATGCAGATTTTGTATAATGGGTTGCCCAGATTCTTGATGGATTATTATGTACTAATATCTACACCCACCATTGGGCAGCTGATGAAGTCAGTGGGTAGTCATGGCAACTTATCACCACTGTTCCCAATGAATGTGATGGTCTGATATTTTGTGACAACTCTCATAAGGTTATGAGCTGCACTAATTGTTGTGATACCTTTCAAATTGTTGTTGTGAAGATTTCTCTGCAATTTCATAGATATGTACAACAAGAGTCAAATTCACATGATGTAGTGGTGGATAATCTGCAGGGTGCTTACACATTAAGGGTTTGCCACATCACACCAATTCCAGGATCAGAGGCTCCAAGGCAATGATGGTGTGCTTTTCAGGTGATGCTCCTTCACCTGCCATCCCCTCAGAAATTCATCTTGTTGCCATCATCTTGTCCAGAATCAAGAGAGTGAATTCAAGATGCCTGAGGTGTTCAGATTCCAAGATCAAGCACAGCCTTGAGGGAAAAAGGTGCTCGCCAAGAGTCCTTGAAATTACCAGATTCCAGTATTTCAGGAATTCTGTGCTCCAGTTCTGGAGATAAAAGTATGTTGGAGCAAGGCAAGGCTCTAGGCCCTGTATCAGAGGCAATCATGTCTTTGTCACATTTGTTGAAGATGGACCATTTTTCAGAAGCCTATGTTGGCAGCTCTTAAAACAGGAAGAGAAACCAAAGAACTCTGTTATTTCCTCATTCCTCTACCTAGGCAATGGGTCTATAAGGAGGGAATATAAATGGTTATTACTAGTGTTGGGTGGTTCTCACTTTTTCTTTTGTTTTGGTGAGAATTGTCAATCTTGATTCTCACATAACATTTTAAGAATCAAACTGGATTTCTTTAGAAATTTCTCCATAAAGAACCAGCCAAGGTATCAAACTTTTGAAAAAATAAATTCATTCATTCTCTAAGTGCTAGTTCTCACAAATTTAAGACCAATTAATTCTCACAAGTTGATTATCAATAGTTCGATTATTTTTAGAAAAATAATATTTTAAGTATCAAAATTGTCAAAAACAAATGGTAAAAATAACAAAGAGCATAAGAAATGTTTCTTTCTTCCATAATTTTATAGGTCCACAACTTTGTGCTGTTCAAATTTTGAAACTACAAAGGTTTTTGGAACATAATCATTTTGGAGGCAAACTTGCAAACAAAGTTTAACATTCATTATTAATATTTTCAAATTATAATTCAAATAAAAACCTAGAACCTAAATTTTAAATAATCTATGTTCAAATATAAAATGATTGTAAAAATGATTTTAAGTGAAAAAAATTATCATGTCTTAATTTTTAAAATTATTTTTCTTGGACAAATATTATAATTTTCACAAGTCTTGTTCCATTCTTGTCTACCTTTTCAGATTTTGAGGTGAATTATATATTTTTACAAATTTAATTGAATAAATTTAATAAAAATATACGTGAAATTTTGGCACATTTTCTGATATATTGTTACATATTGGTAAATGTTAGGAGAACATAAATGCAATGTAAGGATTAAACAATTTGACAATCGTTCAGCTTTGGACATGAAGTATTTTTTTTTTAAATTCTTGTTGTTCCAAATGGGGTTTTGGAAGGAAATGGGGCAGCATTTCTTCTCCTCCCTATTTTGGTTATGCATCATTTTCTTTTTGCAAGTTTTGGATATTTTGAGAGCATTAATCTATGTGTGGCAAAACATGTAGAGGTTGGGTGTAAGAAACTAAAAAGGAATTAAGGTTTACATGATAAACTTTGGTAAAGGACCAATTAGAACTATTAATAAAAGTGTTGTTAATAGATCTGAAAACCAACCCTAAACCAACAATTTAAACATCATTTTGATACTTGTTTTGAATGTGTTTTGCTTAAACTAAAAGTTAATACTTACCAATAAGCTATAGAGAAAGCATTGCCAAAACAAGCACCTTGAAAACAACTCACAACTTGTAATAGACTTTAAAATAGTTGTTATAACATTTAAAATTTGACCATAACCCTAATTTGATTGGGTCAAATTTAAAATTTCTTACTAAGGCTTGATTAATAACTTTTGTTGCCTTAAACAACCAATAATGACATGCTTTGGTTGTCAATTAGAGCTTAAACTTTTTATTAGCAAAAAAAAAAATGTCATATGCACCTTAAAACATCCAGAAATCAAAATTTCTTGTAATATTGCATTTAGTTAATTTTGATAGAACATATATATTGTTTGTTTTTTCCACCAAATGAAGCAACACCTATTGAAACAAAATCTTGAAAGAAAAGGTGTTTGAGGACATAAATGCAAAGCTTGCTCCATCCAAATACTTTCCATAAACTTCATTGGCAAGTGACTCTTCACAATCAAAAGACATAAGTCTTGCATAAAAAATTTTGTTACACCTTGTCCTTTTTTTTAAGAAACTTTTGCAACCAAAAAAAAAATTGAAATTTATCCACTAAATAGATTAGGCCTTTTTTTGTTGGTTGCCTTTGAACAATTTCTCTTAATGGACTAATGACCTCCTCAAATGTTTTGCAATAATGGCATGGTTTGCATTCACACGTTTGTTGAAAATTATTATATCATTTATTTTGTAATATGAAATAAGCTTTTCTTACTTGAATTTTGGAATTATATGCATTGATAGGATTGTCGTAACAAAAAATATATTACATCATTTGAAGATTATTATGATCAATTTCTTTGTTATCATTAACACAAAAAACCCCAACAAAATGCATTCTTTCCATGAGGTCTCCATTTAATTTTCTAAGCATGCAAATTCTGAAATTTCATTTTCATTCATTCATTTTCATTTTCAAGAATTCTATTGCTTTTCATTTCCAAATTAGGATAATTTTCAAAAAAAATTCCATAGGTTTATTTTGAGTTGAAATTATGTTTTCAATTTCACTTGACTATTCCATTTCCAACATTTTTTTTAAAATGTAATTCAACAACAATTGAGAAACTAAAACAACAATGTTTTTACCAAAATATGATTTAATTTTTTCTTGCAAATTGATATAATTACATGAAACTTACAATACAATTCAAAATAACTCACTTAACCCTCATATTTTCATGTAAAAATGAATATGCAAAATGAAATATAATGTAGTGCAAAAAAATGTGTATGAATCCTACAAATAACAAACATATTTATTAACATTAGAATGTTACGAAGTTCAATTACAAATAAAAATTAAACTTTAAACATGGAAAAAATATTTCACTAAATTAAATGCAAAGATAAACAATAACATCTGAACAAAAAATCACAAAATTAGCAAAAAAAAAACATAATTTAAAAATCATACCTAAAAGAACAATTCAATGGTGAGTCCAAGCTTTCACTTTTAAACCTCAATAAATAAAGTGGAAAAAATATCAAATTGATAAACAACAATAAGAAGAGCCAAACATCAATGCAAGAAGAATTGAACAAGACATGGGAGCCATGTCAAAAAGGTACTTAAACTTGAAAAAAATAAACTAAGAAAAATATTATTATTATTATTATTATTGAATAACAATAAAAGGAATAGACTAACACACAAAAAACTAATTAATAACAAGAATAATCGAGCAACACAATTAAGCTAACTAACAACAAAAGGAACCAACTAATAACAAGAAAAATTGAACATTGGCAAAAGAGAAATCAAATACCACCAACAAGAAGAATCAAACAATATCCAAAAAAAAGTTGAGTAAGAACCAAATAAAAACTCAAAAAGAGGGAGCAACAATGTAAAAAAACTCAAAAGAGTAATTGAATAGCAATAATGTCGTAAGAAGAGTTGAACATCAACACAATAAGAGCTTTAAAAAAAACCTCAACACTTACAAGCCCCCCCCCCCCCCCC